>WLWF01000009.1_pt1 | contig 233280 bp, 243 predicted proteins | sample 6718331 | NCBI WGS metagenome assembly WLWF01 (sample SAMN12718692, study PRJNA515312) | sponge metagenome | isolation source: marine sponge | host: Mycale hentscheli | place: New Zealand: South Island, Marlborough, Capsize Point | collected 2003-05-01 | reverse complement strand
TTGTTCGTCCTTTTCGAAATGGTGAACAATTGCAGCACCGCTCCACCCGATCGCGAAACTCCCGGCCACAACACCCACAAGGACGACGGTTGAAATTATCATTTGTTTTTACATTACATTATTTCATATTTTGCAAAGTATGAAATTTAGTTGAGGCTTTCCAGAACTCCTTTGGAGCCGTGTTCATTTATTAGGTACCTAATAAATGACGAATCAGGAGGCAATCAAAGCTTCTGTAAATCTTTCCGATATTTTTTGATAAATGTTTCCCTGCTGCAGGTATACTTTTTTGATGCTATCTTAAATTGCATACCGTTGAATTTTTCGTCCAGGAGAAAACAGCGAAGCTTCTCCAAACAAGCGGCGATGTCTTCATTTTCTGCCGGATCCAGGGAAACGTTACGATCAATGTAAAATTTTCTGGTAGAAACATAGCGTCGAATTCCCATCTTGCGAAGAACGTGTTTTGCAACGTTTTCCGTAGACCAAAACATGCCGCTTTCATCGAACATTTTTTTGTAGCGTGCCGGAAAAGACGTGGTACCGGTGCGTATACTGTCAATCAAGGTCCCGATAATTGGTTTTTTTTTTTTCGCCATCATAAGCGCTGGTGTTCCAGATACTGGAAGCTTTGCCTCCTCTTTTTTCAGAAACGCTTCTACTGAAGGCCAGTTCACGTGTTTCCACATTCCGTCCGAGTAGTCGTCGACGTGTCCGTGTTCCAGCATCAACTTTTTGTAAAATGCCGGAACAGACGTATGACCCCTGCGTATATTGATAATCAATATCCCGATAATCCGTTCGTTTTTTTCCACCATCATAAGCGATGGTGTTCCGCACGGAAGCTTTGCCCTTTCGGTTTCCAGAAACGCTTGCATTGCAGGCCAGTACTTGGTACGAAACTTGTTCAAACTTCTTTTGAAAGCGCTATGTGCTATCCGAACGTGCTGTGCCAAACCTTGCCCGCCTGGATCTCGATTGAGTTTATCCCATTGTGTTTCTAACCATTTTTCTTGAAACTTTATTGGGTCAACATATGTATCGTAGTGTTTGATGTAGTACTTCTCACGCTCATCCATCCATTCGCCATACGATTTTATAAAACGTGTCCACTCCGATTTGGATTGAATGTTCGCGGTGAACGTTTTCTTTTCAAGCGCCTTGAGTTCGAACTTGGATTTGGACGTGTAGACTTTTTCGAATTCTTGTTTCCTCCCTGCTAAGTGTTGTTTGTCGCGCGTTTTAAGTTTTACCCTAGTTTGACCGACATAAACGACAATATTGGTTCCCGGTTTACAGTACACGTAAATGATACAATCTACTTTTTTAAAACCTGCTTCAAAGTTTAGATCATCTTCACACGTGAGGGCAGTTTGTTCTTGATTTTGACGTTCAAAAATAGGGTGCATTTTTTTCACACCATGATGTCTACTGGATCGAGTCCTTCTCTGAGTTATATGTTTAGTTGGTAATGTCGAGGTTGTCAGGGCCATCTTGGCAATTTGCCTTTTCTGTTTTGTGGAATGGAAAATGGATTTCAACTTTTGATTTCATTTTTTTTCGTCTTCTTCCACGGCGGCGGGAAACGTCGAATTACTATCAACGCATAAGCAATTCCCGTGAGTGATCCGACGACGATCTGAAGCGACGAATGGCACGCTACTTCTTTGCCCCCGTGACCTCCGGCGCTAAGTCTCCCGAGGAACGTTCCCCGCGACAGGGCGACCATCGCCGCCAAACCGTACGAAAATGCCACTGTCGCGAGGTCGTAATTTGAATAGTCCGCCGCGAGTGTCGCCAATGCGAACGCGCCCATTGCATGTCCGCTTGGGAATCCCATCGAATTAACCTTGTTTGAACTTCTGTAAAAACCAGAACAATTTACAGCCCCGCGGGGGCGTTGCCAAATATGTTTTGGCAAAACGTGTTTCAAAGCGACCTTCATTCCGCCGCCAAGGGCGGTTTGAACCAGCGCGAATAAAAAGATGTAAGAAAATGATGAATTTTTCGTCAGCAAAAACAGTGCCAGCGTTGAGGCAAGCGCTGCTGTTTTGTACATACGGAGCGTTTCGCGAACTTTGGATTCTCTCATATATATTTGTTAAAAACAAGACTTTCTTTTGTCCATCCCAGAAAGGCGTAAATCACCAACGAAACAATCGAGAAAAATGCCATTGCATTATCTTCAGTCTTCAACGAATAGGCGAGCCACAGACAATGCGACGCAAACAAAACAAACAAAATTCCAGCCGACGTGGTGCTTGCTTTTTTTTGCTTCACTACGGTCCAAACTTCAGGCAAAAACGCGAGAGAAGACAAGGTTCCCGCTGCGATCGCAATGTACTGAAATTTGCTGTATTTTTTACACGGTGCCATCCTTCTTTTATTTGATCATTCACAATAATTTTTAATCAAGGGCAAATTTGGGTTGTAAATTCCCCGTTGCTCGGCCATTTTCAACACATCGTCGAATTTTTTGTGAAAAGCGGCCGTGTGGCCGACGTCTTGTTTGTTCAACACGTGAGCCAGCTCATGCAACAAAACGTAAACGAGCATATTCTTGTGGACGGGATCGTTTATGTCGTATTTCTTTCCGTTTGAATCCTTCAAGCACAAGTAAATTTTTTCCTTATCGAGGGTGTAAGATTTATTGCCTTCTCGAACTTGCAATTCGTCCACCTCGGGGACAACTCGGCGAATGCTATCTTTCAAATTTTCGATGATGGGATTCGTTGGATTTCGAGACCAACTTTCCCGCGCGCTGTAAAAAATATCGTTCAAGAATTCCGTCTTTCGACAGATTATCATGTATCCAGCATAAAGCAAAGCAATTAGAAAAAACAAATCTATCAAATCGATGTCATCGTTACCAGAATTAAACATCTTGAACATTATCTTTTAGTTTGGCGTTTAAAAATTTCATTGTTCTTCGGTGGCCAACGACGATTTTAAAATTGGTGGCAAATCGTCGGCCGTTATCGCCGTTTTCCTCGAACTTTCGTCATCCGACGAGTAACTGTAACATTCCGAGTCCGAATAGGCGGAATCGTCCGATGTCATTTCGTCTGGATTGCACAGTTCGCATCCGGCGAGATCTTCATCGCTCAAGTAGTCTGCTATATTATTACCACCTAGCAAATCGTATATTTGTCGAGCACGTTTTCTATCACTGCCTTCAAGACTGATTGAGATTGGTTTCATCTTCCCATCGAACTTGGAATGAAAATAATAATTTTCCAATTTCGCCATACACATTTCTTTCGCTGTTTTTTCGCTTACGCCGGACGTATCAATCGCGAAGGAACTTCCGCGGCTGGGGGCAAATCCCCAATCGATTTCGTCTATGATTTTTTTCAAGTCATGTAACGCTTCCTCGTTTTCTTCCTTGCGAATGAACGTGTACCACGCCTCCATTTCGTCAAAATTGTTTTCCGAAAAAATTGCATAAGTGAATTTTCCATCTTCGTGCCTCAACTCGGGGCCCGTTGCAAGGGATTGCGTTTTAACATTGGTTGCATTGGTTGGGTCTTGGCGGCTCATTTTTTTGGTTATATTCCTATTGTTTTTAAGTTGCATGCAAAATTTAAGTTGTAAAAAATTAAAACAAGTTAAAACAAAATGACAGACGAAACTTCCGACTTATTTCTTCACAAAATGGTAGCGCTGACCGCACTTGTAAATGTTTCAATCTTTTATTTTGCAGTATTCACAAACCTGGATCTCAACGAGACTTACAAGAGGTTGGGACCGACCGCCATGGCGACTTATAACGAATTGAAAGATGCATTCCTGGTGGGGTCGGTGGCAATTGCAATTTCATCGTTTGGAATTGTAACGGGAAAATACTCGGTGCCTTACCTAAATGTCGTCTACATGATTTATTCGTTCATCTTGCTCTCTAGTTTATTGACGTTTGAATATGCAACGAAGGGCCTTTCAAAACGCGAGCGGGAGTCCTTTCCATTCGTCGCGTTGCGAAATGGTTCCATTCTTTTGCTCGTCCTTTCGACCGCGTTGGCTTACCATCACCACCGACAATCGCAAAAGGACAAAACAGACAAAATTGAGAGCGAAGGCATTGAGGTGTAATCGTGCAATGTGTAATTTTAATACCGCGGGTATGAAAATAAATTAACGGGATGTTTTTCCGCAAGACATGTCTTTCAATGTTGAATAGCCGAAGCTGGGCGGCGGAAGACCAGCATTTGAAATTGGCGGCCAACCCGGTGGCAACTGACCAGTACGTGCTTTGTAAGCAACAAGAACGCGGGGCACAATGGATGCGGGGGTGGGAGCTCGAATCCCACCACCTTCGCCCGGCACAGGGTTCATTTGTTCAAGGGTGTGATAACACGATTGAAGCATCGTTTTTTTACTCATTTGTTATTGGCAAATATTTTACATTGCTCGCATCATTGCATATGCCATCCGCCGCGCGTTTCCAAGAATTACACAAGTTACACCAGTTACACAAGTTACATGACGGAGCAATTACCGGTGACGTCATTGATTGGCCGGCGGGGATCGTATCTTCTCACCGCGCTTAGATTTCCAAGACCGGACTTTAATATATTTTTTTTAGATTCAAGAAGATATACATCTCCCGCTTGGAGACCGGCGGGGTGACCAGACTGGTACGGTTGGCCAGACTTTAATATATTTTTTTTAGATTCAAGAAGATATACATCTCGCGCTTGGAGACCGGCGGGGTGACCAGACAGGTACGGTTGGCCAGACTTTAATTTAGATTCAAGATATATATCTCCCGCGTGGGTGGCGTAATTTTCGCGCTTGGGGGGGGCGTCCGATTTTTGCGGATAGCATGGTTCATGCTTTTCAGGCAGACAGCAATCCGAGTGTTGTCTTTGCATCGCGCGGTCAAAGACGGTTCGATAAGTAGGGTAACAGTTGCTCATTTAGTTATATCAAATAAAAATCACGTCACTTGACGGTTGGCGAAAATGTATTTCACAAAAGAGGCGACATGGTCGAAATTCAAATTCATACAGAGCGGGAAATTTTCGGTATCGCTCAGACAATTGTGAATTGACATTGTCAAAATGTCGCGTGGCGTGAGTGTAATGTCTCGATGTGAATTCACGACAAGCGGTTTCCGTTTTGTTGGCGCTTCGGAAGGCAATCGACGAGCTTCTTTCAATTTAGCCCTTTTTCCTTTTTGTGGCATCGTCTTTGTTGCTTTGGTTGGATGGCTTTAACTGATGTAACTGATGTAACTGATGTAATCAACGGTTATGGCCATCGCGACGCCCATGCAGGTGGGGACGGGGGGGATCCGGTGAATTGGCGCTGCATGGGGTTCCCGAAAAGTTTCCGTCAGCGCCGCACGTCCAGTCGCCGCCGCCGCTGTATCCGCCGTCGCACTGAACCGCCACCGCGGCGTTGGTGTTGCCGGTGATAGAACCGGTGTCTGATTTGTCCGAGTTGGGCACCTGAGTAGCCATGCATCGACAACATGTGTTGTTAATTTTGTCATACACCCAAGAGGTTGGATCTGACGTCTTGCATCCTTCGATGCAAAGTGACGCAAAAACGTCTGTCTCACATCTTTCGCCTTCCCATCCGGGGTTACAAAGGCATTTTGTTGTCCCCGCGAATCTGAAACATGAGGCATTATCTCCGCAGTCACATGCTGAATGATCCGACGTCGTGTCAACTTTGCTTTCTTTGCTTTCTGTGCTTTCTTTGCTTTCTTTGCTTGAAAATGTCACATAAATAATATACGCGACCGCGGCGACCGCGACAACGAAAATGAAAGTGTCAATCATATTCTTTATTGTTCATTTTTTTAATGCCGAACCGGGGAAATCCATCAACGGCAGCGGTTTGGGTTCCCGCGGATTTTTTCCTGGTATGCACAAATCAACCGTCGAGCAGGGTGTTTGGAAACAATTATTGGGATACGAATCGTTCATCAACAATTTATCTGCTGCGGCATAGCATTCGTTGTCCATTGGGCGAAATCCAGCTTCGCGTTCCATCACCCTGGGATAAAAGTCCGACGGCGATGTTCTATAACGTCGAGTGTAGGGAAAGTGATCAATATCTGTTAATACTTTTTCAGCCTGAACGGCGGTCGCTACGTAGGGATCGAAGGAGGAAATCAAACGAGCTATTTCTCCTCGAACAGATAAAACATTGTTTCGATTAATCTTGTTGCTCATTTTTTGCATGTCGCTTTCGTGTTGTTTCGCGTTCATTTATTCTTGACACATTCTTTATTTCTTCGTGACATTTGCAACATTGGTTACATTGGTTACATTTGTTATATTGGAAATTGAAATCGATTCATGTTGCAATCGGAAAACTTGAAGCAAACACCATCCGATCTCGATGCTCCGATATCAGATGACTCAAAAAATACAAGGTAATCTGTTCGAGCAAAAAATTGAACACATCCTGAAAGATGTCATAGCTTCGAAACACCTCAAAGTTTTACACGATCCGCGCAACCTGAAAATTTATCAAAAAGCTTTTACGGCGCCCTCGTGGGACGCGAAGAACAACTATGAATATTTAGAGCAACTGGGCGATGTGACAGCAAACAAGGCGTTGGTCTGGTATTTTTACAGGAGATTTCCACCTCTTGCTTGTCCCGAAGGCGTTAAAGTTGTTGCTCGACTCAAAATCAATTATTCCTCCAAAAAGTGGTTTTCCGCCATATCCGAAAAATTGGGATTTTGGAAATTCATTTTGGCGTCGGATGACGACAAACGCCGCCAACGAGACGATTTATTGGAGGACACTTTCGAGTCATTCATCGGCGCCACCGAATTGATATTCGACGACGAATGTGGACTTGGAGTGGGGGGCGCGGTCGCTTATCAGTTTGTTAAAAACGTGTTTGACGACATGGACATCTCTCTCAAATACGAAGACTTATTTGATGCCAAAACCAGGCTGAAAGAGGTGATGGACAAACACGGAACCGCGTTGGGGCGAATCAAATATCACGAAACACGACGAGAAGGCGGTTCTGTGACCAGTGCGGACGGTAGGTCGGTGATAATGACCACGAGCACCATAACACTTTTTCCAAAATCAGGGGGGCGGCCGACAGTTTTGGGAATAGGCAGGAAAAGATTAAAAGCTGACGCCCAGCGCGAAGCTTCTTCTCTTGCCATTGCGGAATTGTCCCGGCGAGGATATTCCAAAACGCCTCCTCCCGAATACGCAATGTTCGAACAGATGGTTGGCCAAGACCATTTAATCACTAAATAATGTGAGAAAAAAGAAAGAGAACGAAGACGTATGCCAAAAAATAAAAAAAAAACTCGATCCAAAAGAATTCCGAGTGATGTTAATTCGCCCTTCCACCTTCCCGCAATGGACATCGGAATCCCTTCCAAACCACATTATTCATTCGAAGACAAGAGTTTTCCCCGAGAATCGTTTGAGACGGCTGTATCAAAATTACATCCGATTGACGAAGTTGTTCAAACGATGGACCCCCCAGTCGAAACCATACAAAAATATTTTTTCGGATTTGCCCAAACCGCCGGCGTTTTAGACGACATGGACGGCATGGACGGCATGGACGACATGGACGGCATGGATGGCATGGATGGCATGGACGGCATGGACGACATGGACGACATGGACGGCATGGACGGCATGGACGACATGGATGGCATGGAAATAGATGAAAAAATTATTGAAGACACCGAGGACGATATACCTTTAACGCAATTGTCCCCGAAGAAGAAGAAGAAGAAGAAAAAGAAGAGGAAAAAGAAGAGGAAACGCCTCCGACGAGTGGAAGACACCGAGACCGAGGACGATATACCTTTAACGCAGTTGTCCCCGAAGAAGAAGAAGAGGAAAAAGAAGAGGAAACGCCTCCGACGGGTGGAAGACACCGAGACCGAGGACGATATACCTTTAACGCAGTTGTCCCCGAAGAAAAAGAAGAAAAAGAAGAGGAAACGCCTCCGACGAGTGGAAGACATCGAGGAGGATAGACCGTTTGACGCCGAAACGGTGGAGTTGCTTCGGAAGTTCAAACTGAGGAGGAAGAAAAAGAAGAAAAAATCCGACCCGTACGCAAACAAAGAGTGTCCGCCCGGTAAGATTTGCAACCCCAAAACGGGAAGATGTGTCAATATCACGGGAAATATAGGAAAGAAAATAATGGCCAAGATCAATAGGAGCGGGAATAAGAAAAAGACGAGCCAGGACACCAGACGGAGCATCGCTGCTCGCAAACGATCGCTTGCCCGGGAAGAAAGAAACGCGAAGAAGAAGAAGAAGAGGAAGAGGAAGAAAAAAGACTGTCCCAAGGGCGAAAAGAAAAATAAAAATCCACCGCCAGCGTGCCAACCGGTTCCTTATCTCTTATTTATAAAGCTGGCAAAAGTGAACAGCAATCTCAAAGGGCGGTCTATTTTGTCGGCCAAGGCCAAAGCCTGGACCTCGAGCGGAAAAGGGAAAAATTTGGACATCCTCAACAAATATAAACCCGACAACAATGCGGTTGAATGGAATAAATTGATTCGCGCTTTGCAAGCGTCGTGATCATATTAAACGACATAAACGAAATAAACGAAATAAACGAAACGCCATAATGTTCAACTCCCTCTGCAAAAAGCCGTGCTCGATCGAATGGATGGAAATAACAAGGTGTATCAAACTCCAACGCGACCAACGCAACCAACGCGTTGATTGCAGCTCCAAAATATTGGCACTTTCTCATTGCTTGCGATCGCAAACGAAATCGATCGCCGTCGCAAGCGGCCGCCGCGATCAAGAAACATGAGAAAAACAAACGGTCGAATCCAGTTCGAAAGTGCCTCACGGCGGCGCAAGAACAAAAATTACATTAAAAACAAACGCCGGTCGGCCATTTCAAAAAATCTTCAGACGGAAATGAACGAATACCATCTATCAAGGTGGCACGCTCCACGGAATCGCGGCGCGGGATCGGTTTGCGAGGGTGATTCCGCAACTCTCAGACACGCAGCAAACACCATTAAGAATTGGTGGTTGCGTTGCACCATTCGCGCGTTGCGAACAACAAATAAGATGCTGGAACAACTGAATGCGGTTTATCTGAGGAAGATTGGAACAAAACAACATCAAATCACCCTCTTCAAACGAACGTTGCGTGATGGCATGGCGCTAAAATCGCTGAAGGAGCGAATGCGTTCTTTTTTGGCCTTGATTGGAAATGACTATTATCATGGGATGTATTTGGATCTTGATGGTTTAAATGCTGAACTTTTGGCCATTTACAACGCCATTGCTCTCTTGGACAAAGTTCCCGCCTCCCTCACAGCAAGATTCGTCGAGGCTCAAGGAAAAATGGATGAACTTTTGACGTCAGCCGAGCACGATTTATTGCTGCCGCCGCCGCCTCGAGTCCGAACAGTCGACGAAATTTACAGGTGAAATAATGAAATAATGAAATAACGTCTTACAATTTCAATCGAAATCGATTGAAATTTTGTTTTGAAATGAAGATCACTGCCTCACGATGAGTTCTCAAAATGCGCGTTTGCCCAACGCCTCGCCGGTGCTGGCACCGATTGCAAATCACGATCCCCTTCCGAGCATCGTTCGAGATGAAAACGCAGTGTTGCGAGAGCAATTGAATTTTCTTGACCGACTTCACATCGGACAAGCTCGAATGATTCGCAAACTTGAGCGCAGGGTCGCTGAACAAAATGCAACCATTGCGAATCTGAGCAAATGGATGGATGTTGCCAATGACATTATGGGGCGCCAACAAACCGACGCGTGGGATTCGGCTCACGAGCCTCCCGTTTTCTGAGAAGTCGATTTATCGCTGGGAATGTTTGAAGCGGTCGCTCTAATAAAATTTTTGTTCATCAAATCTATTTTCACTTCAAGATTTGCTATTTTATTCAAGGTTGCGACAACCACGCTTCGCAAATATGACATTTGGCTGTTCAAATTTCTTAAGCTCATGTTCAAATCGAAATCTTGCCGCTTCGGGACCGGTGTCAGAACAAAATTCCCGTTTTCCATCTTCAAATTGTAAGACATCTTGATTTCTTGATACATTTCATTCTATAGAACGAAGTCACGTTCCTTCCATCAAATCAGCGACGAGTCGTCTTCCCCGTTTCAGAAGATCATCCAACCTTTCCAATTTGGCCTTCTTATCCAATGGCGTTTTTGGCGATTTTTCGCGCCAGTTGGAGCGATAGGATGGAAAATCGTCGCCGGATGAATCATCGGACGACGACGGAGAAAATCGTTTTGCATGGGGCGGCGTTTTAGACTTTTTAAAACGTCTCAATTTGGGGCTGGCGCAAACGCGTTCTGCCGTGGGACTTTTGCATGTGGTGTTTTTTGACTCGCTCATTTTCTCCATCGACGTCTCTTCTTTAACTGGTGCTCGTTTTTAACAAAGTAACAAAGGAACATATTTAATTTTCAATCCACGGATTGCATGAACATGAACTTCCGTAACTTCCGTAATCAAATAGAACCGCGCGTCGTGGTTCTGTTTTCCCGTGGCCGGGCGCACTTGTTTCGGGTGCTCCAACAACAGATGGAATTTCAACGACTTGGTCGTTTGCAAATGGTCCTTCAATCGCTTGACCGCTGTACCAACCGTAAGAATAGTACCACGTCAAAAGCCTGCCGCCGACAAGCACTTTTGGTGTAATAACCAGGCTGACATCGGTGTCCGTTTTTGTCAGCTTCACAGCGCCGTTCGCAAGATCGCCGCGACTTGTGCCGCCCACCCAGATGGAATAACCAGGCGGATTCACGCTCGGGCTGTTCTTGACATTGCTCAACTTGATCGTTGGTTGTTCGGGCTGTTTCACGTAATGCTTTGCTGTGGTGTGCGGGTAAGTTTTTGTTTTGTGTTGTATTCCTGTCATTTGGGTAAAAACAAATGCGCGCTCGAATAGACCCTTTGGATTTACAATCACGTTGTCGTACGAGTCAATGAACATATAGTGACACGCCTGGTCGCTCAAGTGCCCGTCGGAAAACGCAGACGGGCCGTCGCCGATGTTATTTTGGTTATAATCGTAGTAAGACTTGTCCTTTCCCTTGTGAATGTGGTTTACGTAAGTCCATGTGTTGTAGTAGCTAGGATGAACGCCGTAGAAACTGGCTGCGTTGTTCTCCATTTGTTGCTCGCTGTAGCTGCTGCATTTGTACATTGTGGTCGGATAATATTTGGTGATAACAAAATTCGTAAGGAGCTGAGCCCAAGCGCATTGATCAAGCGAAAACTGCGCGGCTTTCAGAAGTTCTGTAAATTCCGGCTCCTCCTGCGAAGGAAAATCTATGGTCGAAAGTTCGCTCAAGGATCCCGATGCCGTGTAAGAAACGAACGGTGTATTGACATAGCCAGAGTAGACAGTGTTCCAATTGGCGGAGGGATCTTGATAAAATTCTTCCAAAGATAGCTGGAGCTGCTCGCTGGTCGCCTGGAATCGGCTGAGAAGACTGGCAAACGAACCGGCGAGCGAAGGAGGAGTCTGGTCAGCGTAGTGCCCGACGACGCCGTCGAGAAAATGACCGCCGATTGACCCAACTGGACCGGCGAGTCCGCTGATCGCGCTGATAGATCCGCAAAGAAGATTGAGTCCGATTTGGAGTCCGAGGTCCTTGTTGTCTGGAATTGATAGAAGCGCAAAGGCGTTTAGAATCTCAACATTTCCTTCAGTCTGGAGCTGTTCATTAAAAGCAATCATATTGGTCAAGTTTGTCTTCACACGGCGGATTTGTTCTTCGGTTGGAGTTGACATTTCTTCTTGAAATCTCAACACTTTAAATTGAAACGCGGTCTTTGTTTGACTTATTATTCGGATCGTCCTCGTTCAGATGGTCTATATCAATGGCTCTAGAAAGGGGCGTGTAAGTAATTGTCAGTTTTTCTGCTGAAATTGTATGTTCCAGAGGCGGTTCGGCCTTGGATCCAGGCGCAGGTGCGTACATTTTTTTTCAATTTATTGAAAAAAAAAAAGTTTATAAGTCTGCTTCGCGAGGTGTTTTTTCATTTTTATTCAGTCTAAAACACACGCACACGCTTCTTTTAGGCTTGTGGGGAATTCTTCGTCGCTGCAGATCAGAGGTATGTTTGAATCACTGGACTTGTCGTAGAATGCATACTGGATTTGAAGTTCGCCGGCACATCTGGAATCTAAACTCATATTTTGAAGGTACACTGCCATTTTCTTCTCGCGGTTTACCTTGGATATCCGAACCAATTCACCATCCACCCTGAAAGCATGCGGGTTGTATCGCAAGAAAACTAGGGGCATCTGAGCAAGAGGCTGGGCTGGGTCTAGCATGCAGCTTTCGTGAACAGTAGTCATTCGCCGTGTCTCGCAAGAAATCATGTAGTCTTTGTGCTGGTGTTCGTCGACTTCTAAAAATACGACCCCGCCTTTTACGCCTACTATAAAGTCTATGTTAGCCCAGTTACAGTTCATATTCGACCCGTTGCATCGGAAATCTACACGCTTCTCTCTCATGTAGGAGCCCAGAGGTGGCAAGATGTTGCGTGACCCCTCCCACAACCTGTACCCCGCCTTCAAAAGGGAGGTTTCTACTCTGACTTCCTGCTTTTTCTTTCGGGCGTTACCTGTCGCCGAGTGACAGCCGCGAATGTGTCTTGTCAAAGTGCTAGATCCCGCGCACGCATAATTACAATTCTCGAAATCGCATTTGAATGGTTTTTCGCCCGTGTGCGTGCGAATGTGAACGGTCAAATGACCAGAGTGTGTGCACGCATAATTACAATCCTCGAAATCGCACTTGTAGGGCTTTTCGCCCGTGTGTGTACGCTTGTGAACGGTCAAATGACCAGAGTGTGTGCACGCATAATTACAATCCTCGAAATCGCACTTGTAGGGCTTTTCGCCCGTGTGCGTGCGTTTGTGTGCGGTCAAATGACCAGATTGTGTGCACGCATAATTACAATTCTCGAAATCGCATTTGAATGGTTTTTCGCCCGTGTGCGTACGCTTGTGAACGGTCAAAGTGCTAGATCCCGCGCACGCATAATTACAATTCTCGAAATCGCATTTGTATGGTTTTTCGCCCGTGTGTGTACGCTTGTGAAGGGTCAAATTGTCAGATCGTGTGCACGCAAATTCGCAATTCTCGAAATCGCATTTGAAAGGTTTTTCTCCGGTGTGTGTGCGTTTGTGTATGGTCAAATTGCCAGATTGCGTGCACGCAAATTCGCAATCCTCGAAATCGCACTTGTAGGGCTTTTCGCCCGTGTGTGCACGCTTGTGTCTTGTCAAAGTGCTAGGTTTCGCGCACGCATAATTACATCCTTCGAAATCGCATTTGAATGACTTACTATCTTTGCACATTTTTTCTATATAGTCGGTCATTTTTTGATTTTGTGTTGCCTTTTCTGTTTTGTGGACTGGAAAATGGATTTCAACTTTTGATTTCATTTTTTTTCGTCTTCTTCCACGGCGGCGGGAAACGTCGAATTACTATCAACGCATAAGAAATTCCCGCGAGTGATCCGACGACGATCTGAAGCCACAGGGCGACCATCGCCGCCAAACCACCCCAGTTACCCAGTTAAACGAATAACCTCTACGATAAAGAAAGAACATCAAAATGGGAAGAAAATTTAAAAACAACCGCAGGCCACAACGAAAAACGGCCCCGCCGCCGCAGCCATATTTAGAGTTCCCAGTCGGGTCCACCGAGTGGGCAATCCGAAAGGAAGAACAAATGAGAAAAGACGCTTATTCAGCGAGTCTTGCGGCAGCAGCAGCCGCCGCGGCTGCTGCTGAGGAACCGAGAAAGCGAGCAGCGTTGCCATCAGCACGCGAAGCGTTCGAACGTCGACGACGTCACGACGGCAAGGAAAGGAAGTGAAATTCAAGATTTTCATAAAAATTCAAGATTTTGATACAACCGCAATGACGCAATGACGCAATGTATCAAAAATTTTTTATTCAATGGAGCACTTCAAACACGAGATGGGACATTGTCGCTTTTCCTTTTTCGGTGTAGTGCGATTTGCTAGGCCTTGTGCTAGTTGAAATAACATAGCCGTTTTTCTTTGCCATTCTTTTGACGAACGAATGCGCGTCGCGCGCAGCCCCGAAACTCAGTTTGCTGCTCTTGTTCCGGCGAGCGCAAATTGTAATAGCCAGGACGGATCGCGGTTTGAGCAATTTCGCATCAAACAAAAGAGCGATCGCGGCTCTCTGAGTGCCTTTCAGCATTCCACAAAAGTCGGCATAGACAACGTCGTACTTGTGCTTGGCGTGAGCACCGTGAGCGAGGGCCATCAAAAAGCTGCCGGTTTTGACCGTGGCGCCGGTGCGCGACCGAATGGATTCCGAAATGCTATCGTTCCAATTGGCGACTGTGATGTTGCTGGGCCGGAAACCCGCGTCGATCAATGCCCTGGTGCTATTGGCAGTCTCGGCGTCGATGACGCACGCGCGCGCCTTAGAACTCCACACCTTGCAATGTCTGGCATAAGCGTTCACCAAATTTTCATTTTGCAGGTTTTTCCTAGACACATTGCCTTTGTATGCGTCCGTCGGTTTCGTCGGTTTCGACGGTTTCGAGCTGCACATTTTCCATTCAGTGCCCTTTTGGTGCTTTTTCAAGTCGTAGGAAAGAATTGGTTCACCCTCGTAATGAACCATCAAAACCGTCCCTTTTTGACTTGTGATTTTGCCAACGTACCATTTACCGTCGTTCCACTTGATGTTGATGCTTCCCTTGCTCGGCCCGTGTGAAGATTTCATTTCCAAAGCGACGTCGCTTTGGAATCTTTGATGGTTGGAGTTTCATTTTCCGTTTTCAATCGATTTCGATCAAAAACAATAAGGGATTGCATCCGTTATATCAGTTACATCCGTTACATCCGTTACATCCGTTACATCCGTTACATCCGTTACATCCGTTACATCCGTTACATCCGTTACATCCGTTACATCATAAAATTCAAGGCAACCCCTTGGCGACCCATCGACCATAGAATTTGTTAAACAATTCCTCTTTTTGAATGGTAGGTATGCCAAACACGTTTCTAAAAATTTTTGATCGGTGTTTCCTCTCGCGTTCTTCGGGTTTCATCTTTTCTTCGTCTTCGGTGAAACAATAAGGCTCAATGCTTGCTCGTTTTTCCGCAACATCGCGCACCATCCATTCTCGATTTATCAAAGGGATTGCTCTTTCCTTTAGATATTCTCGGGTGAGATATTCGTCTGACAAAACGAAAAGAGCGTGGAACAAATTTACGATTTGAATGCTGGCACCTTTTTGTCTTTCGTGTTCGACCGCCCGACGAATATCATTTTGATATTTGGAAGCAAAGAAACGAGAAAAATAGTGGTCCGGGTTGTCACGCCTGGGAAATTGATCCAAGTTGTGTTCGGAAAGCATGAATCTCAATTCGCGCTCGCATCCGCAAAATAACTTTTGGATACACTGTGTAGCAAGGTCGGAAAATTCATTGTCCGGTTTCCACGGTCCAGTCGGGGAATCGCGGACGTAAAAAGCATACATTGTGTTTCCTTGATTTTCGGAAGGGAAAAATGCCATTGTTTCTTTCATCCTCCCAAAAGTTTGGATTATTAGATGATCCAATCCAAAGATCGCCACCAACGGAGGGTTCAAATGTGAAAAAAAATGATCGTCCTTCCACTTCCCGCTCAACTTCTCTTCCAGCCTGGACAACTGATCATCGATTCTCATGTCCGAAAAATGTATGCCGCACCAGTGCTCCAACCGCGTGAATCTTTTGAGCAATCTATTTTCGATTGCACCGTATTTGACATCAAATCCCTTTTCTCCAAGGATTTGATATATTTGACGATCATCAAGCGTCAATTTTCGCAGGGATCGCACTAACTTTCCCCATTCATACGTGCACAGTTGCACAAAATCAGAATATGACTGATTGGATATTGCGAAATTCCTCAATCTTTTTTCGTACAGCATGCTCACAATCGCTGTCATTTTTTCCAGCTGCGTCCGACTTCTCGCCCATCGACGTGCAAGCACGGGCGATGGATTGTGCGATGCCAATAGTTGTTTCGCCAAGACCCAGAAAGATTTGTTCTGGGTCGGACAAGAACCAGCGGCCGCCACCACGTCAAACTCATCGTCGCTGCTGCTTTCATCGTATATTGATTGGATCCGCGATGATGTTTCCATGCTTTTGTTATGGCCTCGTCAATTATTTAGCTTAATTGATTTTGTTTCATTGTTTCATTGTTTCATTGTTTCATTGTTTCATTATTTCATTATATTGTATTTCAAAATCGGTTGTTTCGCGAGGAGGGAATTTCAACCACAGAAAACCATGATTCCCTCCCGTGATCAAATTTTCAGTTTCATCGAGGGTGAAAACTGTGAGCTCATGGGCCATGGATGTTGGCAGTTTCATGAAATTTGTCAAGATATCGCAGATTATTATCAAGTGACCCGTGATGAATTTTGGGAAGATGAGTGGTTCGTCACGGAAGATGTCATATGGGATTGTTATTCAGAGCTAAAGGAAATTCAAAGGGTGGAATATTTGCATCGAAAGAATGGGTGGGGACAGGGTGCTAGTGCTGCATGAAATCAAAAATAAAACCAAATCGTTTTATTTTACATTCGTTAGTTGATTTACGTTACTACGTTATAATTCTTTCGTTTTTTCGTAGGGGGACTTGCGGGACCATAATTTATTGAAGTTTCGACTGCTTCTCTCTACCAGACGTGTTGAAATTCAAATATCGCTCTTCTCCATGCGCTCAAGTGCGTTGTCCGACATCCCCTTTCTACGATAGTTGTCCCTTAGCGATGCAATCACGTGCGCAGGCGGCAACACATTTTGTTTCAGCCGACACAGTTTGAAGGGGCCTGCCCGGGTGCTTCATCATGTCTTGCAATTCTTTCTTTACGCGTGCCGCGGCCGTCATTTTCCCGTACAAACACTTTGCGCGAAAAGCGTTGCTCGTTAAATATGCCGATACGACAACCAGCGCACTGACTACTGCAGCAGTGAGTGTAGCATTTCCTTTCCTCGAAGATGCATATGCAAGAATAACCAAAACGCCAAGAACGAGAGAACCAAGTCCGACGACGGGCGCCACGCGAGCGACGGTGCAAGCGGTTGCCGCCGGGACCGCCTCAGCAACGCCTGACGGTGTCCCAATAAAAACAACGACGGCAAGGAGGGCGAGCGCGGCGTAACCCGCATAATATCCCATAGATTTTGCATCAGATGAGTTAGACATAGTGTATTTGTTAAAGACTATATATTTTATGAAAATTGCAGCGATCGCAAATATGGCAACAAACTCGACGATTCTCCCGTTTTCGTTCGCCGTCGACGACGAGTATTTTTCCTTGGTCGGGCACGCGTAATTTTGTCGTATTATTTTTTTGTCGGTGGACGAAAGTGTTAAATTTTGAGATGTGCCTTCGTGGTTTGTTGTTAGTTTGGGGGGGAAAAAATAAAGCATGATTGATTGCGGATCGAATGAACTTCCATTGATTTGATTTTTGTCATATTTGTTTACAATTTGTTTGTTGGTTTGTTCAACGGACCATCCTTGAGTTTTTCGGGTGTAGGAATACAACAATGGTTTGTTCCATTTGATTTCCTTTCTTTTGTCAATTCCGTTCTGGTGTTCGTGGATGAGGCCCAGAGCATGACCAAATTCATGCAAGACCGTCCCAACGTCAAACCACGCAAAGTTCATCGTTTCCTTCGGAAATTTCACATCTGCCGCTTGACTTCCCACCATGCTATAGCACCCGCCCGAAGGTCTAAAAGATATACGTATGTCAGCGTCTTGGGGATGAATCTCTTTCGCGGTTCCGTCGTACGCAAATTCAAATTGCACTCGGCACAGAAGGGGGTTGTACCTTTCGGTCACTATTTGTTCGATCATTTTTTTTATGCGGAATCCTAATCCTCTGCCCGGCGGAGTTCTGTCAAATTCTTTTTGCAGCTGATCCACTCTTCCGGTGTTGTGAGACTTGTTATGTTTTCCGAGGGGGAAAGTGTCAGGGGGGGAACCCATGAAAGCGACGCGAAGCGAATGGTAGCTTTGTCCCTTGTGGGGTCCTTTCAAATGAGTTTTGGTAGCTTTGTCCTTCATTTTTAATTGATCCTCGGTGTTCCAAATATACCGGGTCATGAATGCGGCGTAAGACAATCCACTGCTTTTTGAGCTCCGATCGATCGGCAGCGTCTTTTCAATGCAGAGTTTAATGTTGTCGAACGTGTCGGTCAATTCGTCCATTTATATTACATCACAAGGAATTACATTTATCGAATGATATGTTTCATTATGTCAACATGTCGGTCTGGAACTTGTTGCATCCTCCCGGGCCGCCACGCTGGTGATGTGCATCAGCAAAAATTTATGCAGAATGCGCTTGAGCATAGGCGGGAATACGTTGAAATTAAATTCCAAAACTCCAGTCTCCACGAATTTGCCCTTGTAAGGAAGATTGATGGAATCGGCGGCCACCAATTCATTTTTAAGATGAAACACAACGATCAAAGCATAAATTAATTCTTTGCCCTCTCCGTTCAACGCGGCAACGTTATCCACAAAAAATTTCTTTTCGCTTGGTTTCAGGTCTTTGGATTGTTCGCCGTCGAGACCCGAGGTCAGAGAATCATACAAGGGGAAATTGCAGCTTTGATTCAATGTCATGGATTTGTGATTTACAAATGTATTAAATAAGTTAAATCGATTTCGTTCGGATTTTCACGGTTATTTGGCAAAAATCCATAGTATTATAAACAATGCCCTTTGCATCGGAAAAACAACGACGTTTCTTGTTCTTGCATTATCCAACAATTGCAAGGAAGTGGGCCGTTAAATACACCTCTCCTTCTAAATCTGGACGTCGCGGCTCGCCGCGGAAAAGGTCGCGGAAGAGGTCGAGGAAAAGGTCGAGGAAGAGGTCGAGGAAAAGGTCGAGGAAAAGGTCGAGGAAAAGGTCGAGGAAGAGGTCGAGGAAAAGGTCGGTCGGGAAGAGAAGTCCAGAGAAACGCAATTCTCGCAGGTACCGCTCTCCTGGGAAGTCTCTCGGGCGTCTCGGGGGGACTCCAAAACTCAACGGCGGAATGGATATCATCAACCCCCTCGATGAGGAAAACAAATTTTCTTCACCTCGTACTACTAATAGAAGTAAGAAGTCGGGCCACACGCCCCTTACTGATAAAAAACGTAATGAAAGCACACAGTGCAGGCAAGGGGGATCAGATTGTTGGTTGGCGGCAAGTCTTTTGGCTTTGGAGCTAAATGACAAGAATTATCGTCAGGAGAATGGTCAGGAACCTTATTTGACTACTAAAGTTATCAGTCCAAGACAATATTTGATGGGGAAAGGGGGAGATATAATAGCAGGTTACTTTGTTCGTTTAAAGACTCCACCCACCGCAATTGCCAATTATTCCAAGTCGGGTAGTGCCCAAGTGCAAATATGTTTCATGCACGATAACAAATTGAAAGACGAGGACGGCAAATCTCGTTCTTTAAGCTCGTGGATTAAGCCAAATTCCACCGCAGGACGAGCAAAAAGGAACGAGGGGGTGCATCAATTTGCTCAAGTTATTCAGAACGCCGTTGCAACACTTTTGAGGGGCAACGAACCAAGCAAATCTCACGTCGTTGCTTTGAAGGGGCGCAACCTTGCACCTGGGTCTGGCCCGGGCGAAGCATTTTTGACCCTTGTTCCAACGCTCGACGCCAAGGACATTATACTTGTGCCATTCAGAAAAAGAGACGACAAAGGCAAGTTGAAAAACAACTTGAAGGTTGTGGATCGTATCATAAATAACAGAAATGATAAAAATGTAGTGGTATTGGCCTTGCGCGGCACGCAGGAGGATGGTTCTGCGTGGAATCACCTGGTCGTGGCCAAAAAATCTGTGTATAAAACTAAACCCGAAGAAGGGTCAGAAGAACTTGTTATCACTGTGGGGGATCCGCACACCCCTCTGCAAGACTCCATTTTTCATGTTAAATTCACCCGCACACAAAAACTCTATAATTATTACCAAGCACAACCACACGGTCGTAAACCTAAAAAGCGAAAGGTCACGTTCGGTTTGAACACAGAAATCAGGTATTTTAAAGAATCAAAATTAGATGATGTGAAAGAAACAGACTGGTACATGGTCGGCAAGGCTTGGGAGAGTGCTTTGGAGGTTCTCGATGAGAAAGAATCACCTCACACGTGTTTATCTACTAATAACCCTAAGGTCAATAAGAATGTTTCCTTGGTGGGAAATAAGTTTAGAGAATCTTTACGACAAATATATTCGAAAGATTCGAGTGATTTTAAACGTGAGCAGATAGCTCGCAAGGAGGCGCGACGGGAGGCGCGACGGAAGACGCAGGAATTTAGGAAAGTCGTCTTCGAAGACAATGAGAGAAGGCAGGGTGCTACAACGCGTTCTATGGCGGCAAGACTTGCGGGAGTTACGCAATGATTTGAAAAACATCATCAAAACCAAAAGACATTCCAACTTTGGATGAATTTACGAATGTTGGGCTTAAGGCCTTGCAACGAAGCAGTTTAACGACGGGGCCATTTTGTGAATTTAAAAGATCTACAAGCTGGGCAGCTTGTTTTTTTGCTCCTTCGATTTGTTTTTGTTCCCATGCAAAAGCATCGCACGTGTCACCTGTTTTGTGAGCGCCGCACATGTAGCGTTTGCAGCGATCCTTTTCGTCCAAGAAATGTTGAACCTCTCCATCTCCCCCCGGTCCTTCGCAAAAACTGACACACGAGCTGCCAGCGGAACCGCACGCGACCCCGGTTCCAAGGTCCATGAGTTGTTGTTCGCACGTGCTATCGACAAAGAAAACGCCAAGCAAAGAATCTCTCAAGAGTTTGTCCTGCTGTCTCATTTTTTCAGGTCGGTCGTCAACAAATATGTTTGCTTCGTTTTCCAAGTACAAAAAAGTGGTGCATGGAGACGAATTTAAATAGGAGTTTTTCCACGCGGCAGCATCTCTCTGGGACGCATGATCAATGTAATATTTTTTCATGACCTCAACCCACGTCTTCCAGTTTTTGGGAAGCCATTTGCATTGTCCGTTCATCGTTTGTGCCACGTGGAGAGGCCCCCCGAACATGCTGGTCCAGTGCTGTCCACGGTCGCCCACCATTGCCCACGTGACGTCGTCCGTCTCCACGATTTGAGGAGGGCCGTCAAGTTTGCAGAGAAATGGTTTGTCGCACAACGAACAATCCACGTTGGACCATCGTATGATGTAAAAATCATCGGATGACGATGAATATTTTTGTGTGTCATTTGTGTCATTTGTGTAAGTTAGGAAACTTTGTATCTCCGATTCGGTCGCTTTGTCCACGATGTTTCCGCAATCCGGAGAACGCAATTTATTGGCTATCATCCACCTCGTTGGCCCTCCGCCGGATTTGAGCAATTTGGCAATGGGGTCGTAGCGACTCCCAACGGTTGCATTGGCGATTTCATCTGGCGGTGAAATCAAAACTTTCCTTCCTGCCTTTGTGTCGTGTTCCGCCAATATTTCCCACGTTCCCCTGGTCTCGGAGCAAGCATTTCGATCGTCGCTCGCACCGTCAATAATGGCCATATTGGTGATCAACGTGCTAAATTTGCGGGCGTCCACCAGAAATCCGACTCGAGGTGCGGGCGATGCCTTGTCGTCCGATGACCATGGCGAAGATGGATAAATAAATAACATTGGTATCAAATCATCACGCATGAATGTCCACGCCGAACAGGTTTGCGCCCTTCCAGAACAGTCGGCACAGTCGGAAAGCTTCAAGTTGCCCCTTTTCAAAATACCATCAATTCTCTCGCTTGAAATCATATGGGACAGAAATCCGCCCGAAGGAAGACCATTCGATTGGTATTCTCGACAACTCCACATGTTTCTCATTGAGGCGGGATTGCACGTCTTGTACTTCTTGTACACGAGGAACAGACAGAAAAGCAAACAAAGCGTAGCCAACCAGACGAGACACCTTCGAAATGAGCAATGTTGTTTTACAAGACTGGAAATATATGTCATTTGTGTCATTTATCTTCGCAATGATAAATACATACCCATCATTATGAGCAAAACTCAATGTGAAATAAATAGAGCCATATTGCAAAACTTGTCGGGCTTCAACCAACGACTCCCTCCATGTCACAGCCAATATGTGTTTGGCCAGCCGGGGGGATCTTGTGTGGGGCAGGGATTGTACTCTCTGGGTTACATAAATACCTATCCCAAATTAAGAAACAAACAACATTTGTGCGCCCAAACCATTGCAAGCATGGTCCTTTGCGGTGCCAATGAACTTGGCTGTGGATCCAAAACATTATATCCGCTGTCCAATGCAAGATACGACGGATGTCAGGGATGTGGCTCGTGCCAGACTTCCAATTACAACAACAAGGTGTAAATTTGTTACTTTGCGTCAAAAGACGGAGAATTTTGAGACCGATGCGGTCTCAAAATAATGAAATAATGAAATAATGAAATAATGTAATGCGTATTTATTCTACCTACACGTTCCTCCTCTTTTTGCGCCAGCCATTTTCAAACTCCATTGGACCTTGGAGCAGAATGCCACCCTGTGCAAGTTTGACCTCCCACGAACGACGGTGGTACTTTGTTTTCGTTCCGTCCGCATCCCATTGCACGCTGAAGTACCGACGGCACACAGCGACAACGACTCCCTCGAACCAGGTTGAAGTTCCGTCAGTCATATTCCATTTTTCTTTGAGAATTATTCCGACTTCGGGCACCTGACCCCGGGTGTCTTCTTCCTCGCTGTCGCTCTCGAAGTTGGTCCATTCATCCTCCTCGTCGGTTTCCGTCTCGCTGCATTCAACAATGGCATCAGAGTCTCGCACAAAAAAATCGTCGTATCGGTACGATCCGCTCGAGAACGAACCGTTTCCGAGGGAGCTTCGACCACCGCTCCACGTCATATCGGTGGCGTCGAAACCTGAACGACGAACGCTGCCCGATCCAGCCACAAATTTTTCATTGCGGTAAAAAACCGGTTTGCGAGTTTTGCGAACAGACATCTTGGACATCTTGTGAGCGTTTGATGATTTTCATTTCAATTTTCAATTTCGATCGATTTCAATTTTACTCGTCAGTTCAATGCCTTGGAAGGTTGGGCCGTTTTGTAAATTTCCTGACCATCTACATCGCGACGAATGAAATCAGAAGCTTTGTCGTAGTTTCCTGTGTTGGGATTGAAATATATACCGCGGCTGCAACGCAAGAGCGAACCACAAGACGAGCACTTCCATGTAGTTTTCGCAAAAAAATCTCTAGGCAATCGTTCAAGGGTGGTCGAACAAGCACACGATCGGCGATGTTTGAAAATATTAGAAGGTGAGTTTACCATTTTTGTTACATTCATGAACCTTTAGCCCAGGTAAAACAAAGACGTAACTCTGTAACATGGACGCTGAAACCATAGATGATATAATGGAATCTTTCCATTGCGTGGGCAGGGCTCACGATGTTATTCAAAATACGCCGTGTGCATCGCCTCCTCCGTTGGATCAATCCTTTTATTTGGTTCCCTCGCCCAACCAACACTTCCCCCCCCGCGACGAGGAGCTACAACAACTTAAGAATCTTTGCGATGCAAAAAACAGCGAATTAATTCGTTTAAAGACCTTGAATGACACCGCGTTTTACAACATCAAAAAAGCAATGGAGAAGTTGTCGCCCGACACCATTCATTTGTTCCCCAGACGCTTGAAAAGTCGTTTCGTTGAAATTCAAGAAGAAAATGAATACCTTAGAAAGAAGGTGAAAAAAATGAAAAGAAAATTAAAAGAAATTTAATAACGCGCCGTGCGGCGCAAATCCCGCAAGCGCCGCACTTCATCCCCCGTTCTAGCGTCCAGGAGATCCTTATACCAAGTAGAATTTGCCTTCAATCGGATTCCAATTGTTTGCTTTACGTAGGGTTCGCGGTCGTCAACGAACCGTATCGTGTAGTATGGCCCTTTCGGATCATCTCGGTGAACTTTCTCGACAATGGCTTCGCGCGGTTCCCCTGTGCTCTTAATGTACGAGACCGATTGACCTCGCTCGTACTCTAACGGAGCTTGGCGTCCCGGAGTGTTTAATCTAAGTGTTGCTGCATCAGCTGCTCGTGCTGCTTCTTCTGCTGCTGCTGCTTGCTTTTTGCGAGCGCTGTTCATTTCTGCCTCGGTTAAGACTGGGTTACTCTTATTTTCTCCGTTTCCCCACTCAGGATTTCGTCGTACAAAATCATCTATCATTTCATCCGCTTGATCAAGAATTTCAAATGGATCGTCGGTATTCAATTCCTCTTCTTCTTCTTCTGGAAATTCTTCAAATGGGTCTACGTAGGCCCCTTCGACAACAGGTTTTCGTGCTGCATCAGCAGCTGCTTTTAGTTTTAGTTTTGCTTTTAGTGCTGCTTCTCGTGCTGCTTTTTCTGCATCATCAGCTTTTAGTGCTGCATCAGCTTTTAGTGCTGCTTTTAGTGCTGCATCAGCTTTTAGTGCTGCTTCAACTTCATCATCAGCTTTTAGTGCTGCATCAGCTTTTAGTGCTGCATCAGCTTTTAGTGCTGCTTCTCGTGCTTTTCGTGCTTCTGCTGCTTCTGCTGCTTCTCGTGCTTTTCGTGCTCGTTCTGTTGCTCCTTCTGGTGTTCCTGTCTCAACCACCCCCTCTGAAGAAGAACGATCACGAGCAGCGGGAATATTCTCATTAGGGTGCAATCGAGTCGCGGAAACCAATGCAAGATTCGCCAATGCAGATAGGGCAATGATACCGGCCGTAACGGCAGATTCCCACGTTGATGTTTTTGTCATTTATTTACATCGATTAAACTTTAAACTTTAACTAACGTTTTGTTTTTCATTTCGTATTTGAAATGAAAACATCCGCCCCTCAGAACCCCAGCTGTGCATCTTCGACCATGTATTTCATAAAATTATTAGCGGTCTCGTCCTTGCTTTCCTTGATGCCTGCTTCGGCGCGAGCGTCACAATATTTTTTATAGTAGTTATCTTTGTAATCCTCGTGTTCCTCGTCGAGAGTGCGAATTTCCTTTCGCGTTTTGATAATCAGACCTTTCATTTCTTCCATCTTCTTTTGGTGTTCCAAGTAGGTCCACGTGAGCTGAGCTTTCTTGACTCTTAGAGTGATGTATCTATCATAAGGATCTTCATCTTTGCTCACATCTTCCTTGAGAGCCTTTTCTCTGTCTTTGATTTCTTCCATTTCCCTGCGATCCTTTTTCTTCTTTGATTTGATCGATTCGCTAATGGATTCGGCGGCTTCCTTGCGAATGTCAACCTCTTTTGTTTCGGCTGAATAGGAGGATGTGTCGCACATGGGAAAAGGACGTCCAACGTAGGCATGATATATTTGATGATAAGAATCAGCATTTCGAATGAGCCACTCGGCTCTTTGATTGGCCTCCATCTCCGTTGCATAATTTCCCCTCAGTTTGGCAAACCCGTAAACCCCCTTGTCATTGGGCGATGCGCCCTTGGCTGGGATAAAAGAAATCAATCCATATTGCTGAAGGGGAATGGCGGGATCGGCATACGTTCTATCAGTTCTGGGGAAATTGTCAACGTGAGATGTATTGTTCACCGCTGAAAATGCCGCTTTTGTTTCCTCCGCCGTGAGAGGAGGGTCGCTTGACGGCCGCCATCGAACCGATCGGTCTCTGTCGCTTGGACATGTGAGGGATGATTCCCCGTTTTGTTTGGTTTGTTTAATTTTTGTGGTTTCACTCATTTTCTATACCAAGGCTGTGTCTTTAAGACATGTAATAAAGATGGAAACTCCCGATCACGTCGACGACCCAACAATGGAATTGGAAACTAAACAAAGCAAACAAAGCAAACAAAGCAAACAAAGCAAACAAAGTAACCAAAGTAACGAAAGTCCGCCCGGAGACGAAGCGCAAACATTATCAAAAATGAGCGATCTTATTCGCAATATGAGTTCAAACGATGACATAATAGAAGGATCCCCGAATATAAGTTTGATCCTTCACAAGTTGGTTAAATTCACCGAAGAAAGAAGAGCAACCCATGCCGAGTCTCAGCACTATTTTGCGCGACTCAATGCATTTTTCTTCTGGCCGAGCATCGTGTTGACGACATTGACGTCGGCCTCATCCTTTCTGGCAACGCAATATCCGAACCATAGCGGAACCATGAATGTGGGGATAGGAATAATGGCATGCATCTCAACCCTCATTGTGGCTCTCAGCGAGACGTATCGTTACGGGTCGAAAGCCGAACAGCATGGATTGGCCGCTGAAAGTTACGAAAATTTGAGGACCAAATTGTTCTTCAAATCGGTTCATCTCAAAACTTTGAAAGAGCCTGAGACGAGTTGCGAGGTTCACTCCTTTTTCACGTCAATCGAAGATCAAATAACCGAAATATCACGCCAATGCAAGGATTTGGTGCCCATCCAAATCGTGAGAGATTACAAAGAAAAAAGATTGAAAGCGCTGTCTGAAAATCTGCTGCGAAATATTAAAACTTTGGTGGCCCAGGTCAAATACAAAGAACTTGTTGATCGATTGAGCAACGGAGAAGTTATTACTCGGTCTGATATGAAAGTCATAGAAAAGGTGTGATGTTCCGCGTGTCATAGTGTCATTGTGTCATTGTGTCATTGTAATACATTTGTCTGACAGCCATAAGCGCATTTCCCGTGACATTCTGTCCGGTCCAATCGGGCCAATGATTAGACTGCCTGGTCATGATTTTAATGGGTCTCATTCCAGTGGACAACAAATTGTGTTTTATGGTTGGATGTTGTTCCATTTTCAACCGCGTTAGATCAAATAACACTTGTTCCCTGATGGTGGTCCACTCCGGCACTTCGGATTTCAGTTTGCGCAATTTCCTACCGAAATCGGAAATATCGGAGACACTTACATCCGAGCAATCTTTCTTCAATGATGGATACTTTGATGCCAAATATGCCGCTTCAAGAGTCGAAAAAAGGCCGAGGGGCGTTTCAATTGGACTTGCTGCAAATCTGCAAAATCCTCTGGAAATGGCGCTATCTTTGTAATTTATTCTATGGAGGGTGATGGGTCTGAAATATCGGGCAACAAAATTTTTCTGTTTGTAGTTTTGCGGCGATCCAATGAGACGCCATCTTTCTCGCATGGTGGGTCTCTGATTGTGGAATCTTTTGGTCCAGTCCAGAGCAATCCGAACATCGACTTGAAAAATGTGAGTCAGCAAAGCGGCGACAACCACTCCAGCTCTTCCATGACCGCCGCGACAGTGTATGTAAATGTAATGGTCGGGAGGCAACGTCACTATGATTTGCGTGATCCGGGTCATGAATTTCGAAAATTCCAATAAATTTGAGGGGACGGAATGGTCTGCAATGACAAAATTAATCTTGGTCGATGTTGGTGCGACGCGGTAAGGCATAATCAGCTTCTCCTGAGGGTCCGTTAGGTTAACAAAATACCGCACCCCTTTTCGTTCCATGTTTTGGACGCGCTCTTGCGAAGGATAGCTTCCAAAAATGGCACGTTTGCGAATGAAAAAAGAACTAAATTCATCCATGCTTTTTATGTAAGTTTTATGTAAGGTATCTGTGCTATAAATACGTGCACCGCGATTCCCAAAAAACTGAAAAACTGAAAAACTGAAAGTCTGAAAGACTGAAAGCGTATATTTTCGCGTTTCAATTTTGTTTCAGGTAATAAAGAATCATGTCTATGCCATCTCTCGAAAGCTCAATTCGCACCTGCAAGGTCGATACCGCGTGGGACAATCGCGCTCAATCCGACCGCTTCCTCAATCCGGCCCAAATGTCTTGCCCGACGTGGAGCGGTTTTGATTTGACCGGCCGCAAGGTGTGTCCGGACTCATTTTACACTAAGGCTCCCGGCTGCAATAGCGCGGAAGACCGCGTCGTCGTCGAAAATAATGTGTCTCGCCCTCAATACATGGAATACATCACTTTGAATGCCGGTGGCGTTCAGGGAAACATGTACGGAAATCAGTTAAATCATCAATCTCTAATGGCGGCCGATAAGAATCTCATCAAAACGATGGGCGGTCGTTACGAGGACCAACGCTTGAATCGTATGCAGGCGGGCCCGCCCCGCGACCGTGCAGCGTTCGCTGAACATTTCAAAGCCCAAACCCGGGAAAACTACAGATCGCCGGGAGGTCCCGATTTCGGCCTGGGCATGAAAGCCAATGTCATTGCGGGTTGCGGTTATGCACCCTACGCTCAAAGCCAGGCCACCCTTTCGCAGTGGGATCGTGAAGCCAAGGCTGCTCAATGCCTTCACGGTTCGGCTCAACGGCGGGCATGCGCCGGTGGTATGTGAAAAATGGAAATCGATTAATTTTTGAAAGTCTATGACTGTCAAAACAATACAATACGTGAATGGACGACGAAAACACGAACAACAATCAAGAAATTGTGGGTGTGGTGCTGGACGACTTGGGTTTTGGCGATTCGGGTCTTGTGAACAATATCGCGAGAAGATTCGACGCGGGACACGAAAAATACGGTCACGGAATTAATGTGCATCACGACACAACTCGTTACGGAACTCTCGCAAATGATTGGGTTGAAATGGCCCACCGGGAGTGCTTAGATTGTTTGATTTATTTGGCAGCATCTGAAGTCAGGCGGGGCAGAGAATCTGGCGGCAACGATCTCGCCGTACGGGAAAAACTAAGTGAAGTTCGAAAAAAATTAATTGACATTTCACGCGATTTGAACGAAATGCTAGAAACGGGTTCAGACACCGCCGTTCGTCGGACGCGACCGCCCGTGACCCAACCGAACGTCATGGACGACGTGATTAATCGCATCGAACTATTGGAAACGTGGCAACAGAACGTCAACATGGCTTGAGTTAAAAGGATAAAGACACATTGTAAAGCAGGCTCTGTTAGCTCAGTTGGTAGAGCGTGGGTCTTATGAGCCCAAGGTCGCGAGTTCAAACCTCGCACAGAGCATTGAAACTTCATACTCAATCGAGTATCAAGTTAACCAATGTAATCAAGTTGTACCGTCCCTAACCAATGCAACGCGCGTTCTTCAAATACAAAATTCCCTCAACCTTGATCGGAGTCATGTCGTCAAGTCCTTTCGGGAATCGGGTGGGGTTTGTCGGCACCGGTGTCGGCACCGTCCTCGGCAGAAGTTTATCAACCTCGGATTTTAAATTAAGCGCCTTCAATTGTTTCCATGTAGCCTGGTTGGGATGAAAGTTGACAATGTAGCATTCCTCCACGTCAATTCCATAGACTTCTAAAATTCTAGCATAAATATTCAACTGAATACTATATTTCACGAAGTTGCAGTCGGGCAAATGGGAGATCCTCTCGTCCTTGGCTTTGTCGAACTTGTTGTTGAGCCGGATTTCTTTGCACCGCTTCCAATCGACCAGAACAAACTTGCCATTGGGTTTTCTAAAAACGGCATCAATGGTGCCAGCCAATTTCAGATCATCGTCAAAGACGCGCCATTCTGTTCTGTAGATTTCCAACTGTTTTGTCTCGTCCCAATCAAGAAATTGTTTGAGGGCAACGTCGTCGTCGTCCATCTCCATTTCGTCCTCGACGAAATATTTTTCAATTTGTTCGTGCATGCTGGTCCCGGCCGTCCTCGACTTGAAACCAGATTCGCTCCATCGTCTCTTAATTTGAGCAGCCGTCATCCCAAAGTATTCGCTCCGCGGCCACTTCGGCGAATCCATCATCTTTTTGATCACCTTGTCTGAATCAAATTTTCCAAAAAGAGATGAAATTAAAGAGGTCACCGACTTGAAATAAGGACAGCGGTCGGTTTTGTAGGTATGAGACTTTTCGTCAAAGGCGAGGAATTTGTCGCGTTGGTGAAAATTGAGTTTGTTTACATTGGTTACATTGGTTACATTGGTTCCATCGGTTTCAACGAATTGGTTGGATTGTTGTAACATGTGTGACATTTTTGTAAACAAACGCGTTGTTCGATTGCCAATCGATTTTGTTTTCCCGGGGGTATGATCCCCGATCTCATCGCTTCTAGACGCGTCGAGCGAAATGCATTGCCGATTATGCTAGGAAAACCCAGGACACGTCGGGATTTGAACCCGAATTGCTCGGTTCAAAGCCGAGAGTACTAACCATATTATACTACGCGTCCGACACATCCCCCTTTCTTATCACAATGTCTTTCTTTAAATCTGTAAATCTGTAAATCTGTAACTCTGTGACTCTGTAACTCTGCAACTCTGTTCAAAGACCGTCTGTGCCCAGTTAAAAAAAAGGAAGCCCCTTAAAAAATAGAATAAAATGTGCGGAATAATATTTGTACCAAACTGTTCGGTGCTGGAAAAAACAGCTCTCATTGAGGCATCTGAAAAGTTGAAACCGCGCGGTCCGGATCTGTCTCAAAATCTCTTTGCGTGCAATCACTTTTTCGGTTTCCACCGGCTTTGCATTAATGACCTGAGCGTGAAAGGAATGCAACCTTTCGTGAACGAAAAGTTCATAGTTCTTTGCAACGGCGAAATTTACAACCACGAACTGCTAAGGAGCAAGCTGCCTCGGCATGAATGGCTTGGAACATCGGATTGCGAAATCATCGCGCCGTTGATTGAAAAATATGGAATTTCCATTGCATTAAAAATGATGCGCGGAGTATTTGCCTTTGTCATTTACGACAGGCGAGACGACACTTTTACGGTGTGTCGCGATGCAATTGGAATAAAAAGTCTTTACATTGGTCAGAAGTTTGGTCAGCTTGCGTTTGCCAGCGAACTGAAATCGTTGGATTCCATATGCGATTGCATTGAAATGTTTCCCGCCGGTCACGTTTACCACTCTCGAAAAGGAATGCGATGTTGGGCAAACTTGAATTACTCAAATTGTCCGAAGTTCTCCAACGTTGACCTATGTAAACCATGTAACCAACTTACAACATTTAGTAACTGGAACGAAGACGAAATCAAGGTCAAAATTGTGAATATTTTGACCGATTGCGTAAATGTCCGATGCGAAAACACCGACCGGCCGGTTGGTTGTTTTTTGTCCGGCGGTCTCGACTCGAGTTTGGTTGCAGCGTTGGTTGCGAAATACATGAACGAAAATGGAAAAAATATACTTCGGACTTTCTCGGTTGGCATGGCTGGCGCAACAGATCTCATAGCAGCTCGAAAGGTAGCTGATTATATTGGATCGGAGCATCATGAATTGATAGTCACCCGCGAAGAAATGATTGAAGCGATACCACGTGTTGTCAAACGAATTGAATCTTATGATATAACTACCGTTAGAGCATCCACTGGAATGGTGTTGCTGAGCGATTACATCAAGGAAAATTTCGACACGACCGTTATTTTCTCGGGCGAGGGAGCCGACGAACTGTCGGGATCATATAAATATTTTGATAATGCACCATCGCCGGAAGACATACAAAACGAGTCCACTCGATTGGTCAAAGACCTTCAGTATTTTGATGTCCTCCGCTGCGATAAATCGGTCAGCGGATCTGGATTGGAAGCTCGAACTCCAATACTTGACATGAAATTCGTTGATTTTTACATGAGGATTCATCCCCGTTTCAAACGGAACAGTCCAATTGAAAAGCGGTTGCTGCGGGATGCATTTAGACCTTACAAACTTCTACCTCCCGAAATATTGGATCGAAAGAAGGAAGCATTTAGCGATGGTGTCAGCGATATGAAAACACCGTGGTTTAAGATCATACAAGATCATTGCGACTCCATCATTGGATCCATCCCACTGTCCGGCACGGAACAGCACAATATGCCATTCTCCAAAGAGAGTGCCTGGTACAGACAAATTTTCGATAAATGCTATCCCGGTCGTGCCACGACCATACCTTATTTTTGGCTGCCCAAATGGACCGAAGAAAAAGATCCCTCGGCTCGACTCTTGTGACTCCAGAAATTAAAAATGTCATCGTTTGTATCTGTCCCAAATTTTCCGATCTACTTTTCGAGCCGGCCCTCCCAAAATTACACTGGCCAGTCTGGCATATGCCCACGAGTTAGATGATTGGTTTGGACGACTTCCCGAAGAATAATAAGCTCCTCGTCCCTTGTCAATTATTTTTTCAATCCCCGTTCTCGTTATTATTTTTTCGTGAATAAAACGTTTGTTGGTGATGGGAACCTTATATTTCTTTTCAAATGCAACCACCCATTTAGAGCGCCGTTTGGGAGACTTCGTGCGAGGCCTGTCGGTTTTTTCGAAGATTGACTTGATTTGTTTTTTGCGATCAGCCCCTTTCAATGATCCAATGTATCTCGATGGAACAGTTTTTGTTTTTCCTTTGTAAGATATTGTAACTTTTCTCGGACTTGGGCTTCTTGCGGGCGAACGACGGCTTCTTGCGGGCGAACGACGTCTCCGACGTCTCCGGCTTTTCGACTTTTTGGAATTCATTTATTATAACTAATGTAACAAAAGCAACAAAGATGAATTGCAAAACAAGCGCGTGCTCTCGATGCCCTTTTCCAGCCGAATACAAAACATTCGGGAAATTGTTATTTGAACATCCAGTGCATCGACATCACGGTTCCAATGTGGTTCTTCTGAAAAGACCGAACGATGCGGCAGATAACATCGTACGACGGTTGAAGGAAAGGCAATTTGATCGTCTTGGACATGATAATATGACGCGAGTGAGTCCGGCAGCGGCCGCAGGTTATTAGAATCAAACAACTCATGTAACTTATTTTGATTGCCATTGATAAAAAGGAAATAAAGCAAAAGATGACCGATGCCACTGGTAAACGAAAAAAAAAACTCCGATACAATCGACAGAAGAGCGCGGCAAAAAAGCAACGAGATTATTTGATATCCAGGGTGAGAAGGTTGAACGAACAAGATTGGAGCCAAGATGTCGGAAACCCAAATGAAAAACACTTTGGGACGCCCTCGAAACTCACGTCGCCAAACATCTATCTCACGACGCCGACTCCCGAGCGCGAGGGAGAGCGCGAACGCGCAGCAGCAAGGAGCACCAGTAATCTTACGCATGGTTTTAAAACTATGTTTATGCCCGGGTTTGCATACACGTCGGAGCCTTCGAAAGAGGATTTGGCTCATTTTGCCATGAACAAATTGAAGAAGGATGGGCTCGCGCACGCCACTCCACGCAACACTCGCCCACGAAGGCATCTGATCCGGTACCAAAAGGAAGAAAATATCCGTAAGCTTAACCAACAAACACAAGAGGCTTCCAAATTAAAAGCAGATGCTTTTGACCGAAACGAAGAACTAGATAAAATTAATGCCAAACTTATTAAAAATTTAAGAAATCGAAAACGAGAACACCGTCGACTCAATAAGAAGATTACCCTCGGGGGCAACAAGCGTAGCGTCCGACGTAAGTCCCGCAGTCCTCGACGTAAGTCCCGCAGTCCTCGACGTAAGTCCCGCAGTCCTCGACGTAAGTCCCGCAGTCCGCGACGTAAGTCCCGTGGTGGCAAACGCCCGGTCCGGAGCCCGCGACGCACCGGCGCCGGGGAGGGGAAAGAATTTGGCTCAATCAGAAAATATCTAGAGAATATGCCCGCTCCGATGAAAGTTGCTTTCCCGGGATATATTATGTATCACATTGTGACGGACAAGGAGGCTTTCTTTTGAAATGCGAATAAATTTCTAACATATCTATTAATAAATTTCTGACAATCTATTAATAAATGAGGAATATCAAATGCAAAGATGTATTATGTCTGTTACTTGTCGCGTTACTCGTGATGGCAATATACAAGATGGTGACACCGTCGCCCCCGCCTCCGCCCCCGATCGCAGAAAACTGGTTCGGGTCGGACGCATGGGACTGGACGAAAAAAACAGCAAAGAATGTTGGGAAAAAGATTGGACATGCTGCCGAAAGCGCCGGTGAATGGGTTGGACATGCTGCCGAAAGCACCGGTGAATGGGTTGGACATGCTGCCGAAAGCACCGGTGAATGGGTTAGCGACGCCGGTAAAACCGTCGGCAAAGGCATCGGTTCCGCTGCGACGACCGTTTACGATGATGTGTTGACACCCGTCGGGCACTTCGTCGAATATGAATCCACCAGGCCGTTCGGGGCATCTACCGCGACGTATTTTGGGCGAGGTCATAGCGGAAAAAATGACGATCATGGATTTTATTTCGACTGGGTAAAAACCTTTTCAGACACGGGAGGTGGGCTCGCTGGTTTAGTCGGAGTGGTGACGGGATTGGTACCTGCCATTGGTCCCGTGGCAGATGACGCTGCCGCGGGCGCATTAAGCATCCTGGGTAAACCGATTCGCCTTATTGCAGACAAAGATTACCGTGATCATATTTGGGATGATGGCTCCTGGTTCGACAACAACTGGGAGCACACGCTGCACCCGGGGGGGAGATGAAGAACGGTCCTCCCGTCCTCGGAACGGTCACTTTTCGGTCCTTTCCGGACGTAGTGGGACAAACCTATTGGGTCGTGACCGCAGCTTTGCTGAGACATGCCCTGGATCGGAAGGCGGGTGACGGCACGCCGTATTTTTAATGTGTTAACCATTGTAACCAATGTAACCAATGTAATCATTAAAAATTTTTACCATATCCAGAAATCTCCATGTAACCCCGCCTACAAACTGGCCGACCTTGCCGACCTTGCCGAAAGAAAAATCTAAAACTTCAGATTTTCTTCGTAACATCTTGATATTGGATTGTACAAGATTTTTGTTCTCGTGGTTCCCTTGTCTTCGTATGCAATCTTGGAAATGTTTTCTCTAAAATGTTCAATGCTGAGATGGCCTCCAAATCGCGTTAGCAAACGCCAGTGCGGCGAAGGCGGTGGCAATTTGGAGGCTGTTGGTTGAAAGGAAGATATCATCTTTGCAATTAGATCTTTCGAATTGTGATAGACAGGGTCAGTTTTGTTTTCGTTTACGAAGGCAATCAAACAGTTGGGCGAACAAAACCAACCGTCCGTGACGAACGATGACTTTGAACATTCAATCGCCATGTCCGGTGAAATGTCCAGGGTTCCGCGGGATCCGCTCCGCAGTTCCTTCAATGTGTGATGGGATTTCGAAATTGCAGATCTATAACTCTTTTTCAACATCATTGGATTGTAACTCAAGGGACAAGAAAAAGGCACACCGGAAAAAGAATGCTTGCACCACCAACACCAGGAACTCAGGTCGGGATTGGTGAGGGAGCACGAACTCAATCTTTTGCTTTGGTCAAAATAAGACATTTTGGACGGTTCCCTCGAGGGCAAACAAGCATCGGACAGTTCATTGACGTCCGTTGTGTTTTGAGGTGGTGTGTCCGATATGGATGGAATGTTGCTTGCCACATTCAACCCAAATTTTTGATTCACTTTTATGATGTCGATCCCCGAAATGACAAACATGTATTTGCACTTGCTTCGTTTTTTTGTCTGCGTCATACCGTTGTTGTATTTCCTTTCTTTCGTATCGACTCAACGGTTTTAAATCGATTCCGTTTAACGTTTCTGCTTCTTCGTCGTGCGACAATTTTTGCTATCTTTAGAGTCTTCGCTGACGTTTCGAGGGCGTCTGCTCGGATTTGGCGAGATAATTCCTTCTGACGCACTTTCAAAATCGTCTAGATTATGATAGCCGATGCAGCTGAGTTTTGTTTTGATGCTTTCCTGCAGCGTCGCCAAATCGCACTGAAACTTCAGGTCTCCCACGTACGTTTTTTTCAGATTATCCAACCCAGTTAAAGAATTGAAGAGATCGGTTTTCACAAGAGTCGCTAATTCATTTTCATAGGCATCCTCGCTCTGCGAAAAAACTCGATAAAGGGCAAAGCCATCTTCAGTTGTTTTTTTTATGAATTCAATGGTTTTTGTTTTGTTTTCGCCTCCAAAATACCGAACGATTGGCGTAATCCAGTCATTGGCCTGAACGCTCACGGACGCCGTGTGAATTTTGTGACCCGCTTTAACGCTTCTCAAGAATTTCAATCTTGCTATGGTTTCTTCACTTTTCATACTTCTTTATTTGAAGTATGAAAATGCACTGTGTTACATTGTTACTTTGTTACTTTGTTACTTTGTTGCTTTCGGTTACGTCCAACACGGTTGAGGACCGTATCCTCGCCGGCGTGCTCTTCTGCCGCAATTGTAATATTGTTTGGTGTTGCCGCAATGTTGCATGCAATAACATTCGTCGTCATCCACGTCGCAATCCAGCTCAACATTGCAATTATTTGCGGACATGCAGTCAACTGCCTTATTCTCGTCTGACCAACCTTCGTCGTCCAATTCTCCGAAATCCGGAGGAGGCGGGACGATGCTTGGTATTCTGTAAATATTGCATCGCGGTCCGCCGAAAGGATCTGGACACCCGTCAGAAGGCGCTTCGTCGTCGGTGTGCGGTCTCGTCGACGAAGCGCCTTCTGACGGCATTAAAAGTATTACAAGTATCAAAAGCGTTAAAAATATGAAAAGGACAATCGCGGTTGCTGTGTCATCCATTTATTGACATTTTCATATTTTGCAAAGTTTTTGCGATGCGTCGTCAGACCCCGCTGCAAGCTCTGAGACCATCTCCCTCAAACAGCACTTTCACAGTTTTGTCGTTTGGGGGAATGTCACCCACGACGGGCACCTTTCCAAAAAATCCAACGGGAATCACGGCTTGAATTTCACCTTTTCCATCGGCATTCTTGCACGCTGCACCCGCGGCAAAGTCAACGACCGTCCCCATTTTTTCCCAATTAAGGGAATCTGCTTTCGATGAATACAAATTGATTTTGGCATTTGCATTCTCAACAAACTTGTTAATTTCATCCATTGTATTTGAAATCTCTCCTGGCTTCTGCACAAATCCAGCCAACGTTTTGACATCCGATACTAAACTTTTCAAATCTCCGATTTGATTAAGCTTGGCTGCGATATCATTGACGCTCTGTTCAACCTTGTTCACACCGCTTCCGCTGAGGAGGTGTTTCTTAATTTGCATATAGATGAAAACAAGTGTCACTATTAGTGTTAACAAAAGAATATTCGTCCAGTTAATGGCCATTCCAATGTATTGTTTATTGTACTGACCAAATAATGAAATACATTGGTTAAAAATGTAAACTGCATTGGTCACAGTTACAAGAGTTGCGAGAATTACGATGCACACGCCCGCGTGCGACCATTTTGTTCAATTGGATTGATCACATGTGTCCGAAGTGCATCCCTCGCCTGTTTTTTCGCAAAATTTTTGGCCTTGCACGCAAATCCCGTCACCGAACATTTATCGTCATTCATTCCAATATCTGCATCAAACGTGTCCAACTTAAGCTGGACGCATTTGCTAAAATCTGGTAGTTTGTTTGTCATGGTCTTAATAATTTTGTCAATTCCGGGCCGCGGCTTCCTATTCAATATGGATTGTATGTTGTTCCTCGTTGTGGAAACATAATTTTTGAAATCTATGAGAGTGGCTAAATTGGCATCAAGCAATTTTAATTGAGGCAGCATGGCGGCCAATTGTTGAATGTTTTTGGGATTGATCTTGTTATTCTCAAAATGTGTTTTGAAAAGTAGGTAAATTAAAAATGAAAAGACTGCAAAGACTGAAAAGACAACCGAGAATACAAATAATGACATCTTTATTACATAGTTACAAAGTTCCACTGTTCCACTGTTCCACTGTTCCACTGTTCCACTGTTACACTGTTACACGAAAGTAAATGACGGGGGCGGCGGGCGTATCTCTTTCATCAACCGAGTCCTGTTCAAATGAAGCTCGTACAACCCTTTGGTAAAATCTTTTTTGCACCCGCCGTCGCTCGTGGCGTACGCCGCGTTCAGAACCTCGTCGACGGACCGACTGAGAGACTTCAGATAGTACAAATAATCTATATGGAGCACCCTGGAATGTTTCTCGAAATACTCAATGTCTTCAACTTTTTGATAAAGTTTTGCTTTGTGGCCCGAGCCCCGCGTGATTAAATATTCCAACCGGCTTCCAGGCTCAACTCGGATTCCTCTGCTCCGAATTTTCACCGCCAAGGAAACGTGAGCCGGGAGGGCGTTAATATAATATGACAATTCATCTTCAGCATTTTTCAGTTTGAGTTGTCTTGCTCTTTCAACTGCATTTTTTGACAACAATGGAATTTTGTAATCTCCAATCAAAGCTTTGCCATTTTCAACCTTGGGCTGCCATGACGCGGTTCCATTTACAGAATATTGAATGGCGAGAGGCAAATTTCCAGTGGAACCGACGGATTTTGTGACCACGAACTGGCGTGGTGGAACCAAGCCTCTCAGCATATCCAAAATTTGATCGCTTAGCCATCCGAGGACATCGTTTTTCGAAACCTTATCAAAGATTTTTTGAACCAAGGCCGAATAGATTTTCCGCACTGCATCGCAATTGTCCCTCCTGGACAGAAGAACACCCTTATTGCCAACCTTGCCCGCAACCAACCCACCCTCATCCATTTCATTGTACATGTATCGTTTTTTCGACAAGATCAAGAACCTGGAATAGATCGTTTCTTCAAACTCAAGCTCCATTGGACTGGGGTACAGTTTGGTCACCTCCCGCCCCACATCGTTGCAATACTTCCACAATTTGCTAGCGTGTTCCTCGCGCGTTTTCCCCTTGATGTGAGGGAAAAAACAATATGAACTGTCAGTATTTTTGAGAATTAGCCGGCCCACGCCTCCAAAAAAACGTCCTTCTGTTGTTTCGATATCGTAGACGAATTCGTCCTCGGCGTTGTAGCCCAAGTCGATTATTTTCTTGATTGCTATGGGATTTTTTCTAAATTTTCCGCGCGTCGAAGTTAGACGAAACACATCCGGTTTGCTCTCACGGGTGTTGATTGAGACATTTTCGCCCAGACTGCAAAACAAATAGTAGAGTCCCTGGCACCCAATTTTCCCCTTACAATCCGCCCGTTGAGGCCCCTTTTTTGTGCCATCGGCGACTCTGTATCCACGAACAAATTCCGCGCGGACTTCATCGGGTGCATTCAAGATGCACATTGGCACTTTTTTATGTTTGTCCTTATCGTAAAAAAGCGGTCTGTACTTTTCGACGATATACTTTACGTTTCCTTGAGGAACAAGCTTATACACTCCGCTTGATTTGATCGTGTCCAATACCTTCCAACCAAGCGACGGTTCGCATTTTTGGAGGCAGTGTTGTGCTTCATTCAGGTATTCTAGATTGCTATTGTTGAGAGCCCAACTACGTTTTCTTCCCGACGGGCATTTGTAGTCGCCACAACTTCCATCGCCAAAAAAGAATCCCATCACGAATGCCTCTTCCGTGGATATATCTTTGCAATCTGAACAAAATTCGGTTGGGAATGCGTGCAGCAGCTCTTGACCGATTTTGGCGTCGACCGGTTTGAGTTTCCGACCAGCCGCGTCCAACAACGAATGGTCTTCTGTCACGTCTACGCAACCAGCATGGGTCAGCACCCTGAAAATTCTCTTTTTTGTTTTGTGTCTAATTACTCGATTAACATCAGCCCAAACGCCGTCGGTCCACACTTGAACATTTACTTTAGCTTGCTGCTTTTCGCGGCGGTTTGATTGACCTGACTTAAACTGTTCGTACGGCTCATAGTCTCCATTTGCCAATGTTTCAATCGTGACAATATCAACCATGCCACTTGCATGTTTGACCATCACGGGTGTGTCCCCTGTGACGCTGTCGCCATAGACTAGCTTTCCCTTCCACTTATCAACAATTGTATTGGCTGCAAGAATGTTATTCTTGCGACCCATGGCAGTGGTGCACATTGCTCCAGGCATAAACGGCAAATAACCTTCCCGTACGCCAAGGGCGCCATACAAACTGTTGGCGCAAATCTTGAAGGCCAACTGACGTTGGTTGAGGATGGACTGCAACATTTCCAAATCCAACGTCTCCTTTCCCACCGGCTCATCGAGTCGACGGTCGGACTGTAACTTAAGTATGGATTGTTTGATCAATTTGATTTCCTTCCTCGTCTTGGACCTCGCGTCCAACGTGTTTTGCAAAACGGTTGGCATAACGCCTTTTGGTTCCTTAAGGAATCGATATCGACGTTTTGCACACATCACGTGTTTTTTGATGCCTTTTTGTGCATTGGCTCGACGTTCGCGATAGGGTTTCAGAGCATCCACCCGGCGCGCTATCTCACGTTTGAGACGGGACTGTTTCCGATCGCGCGCTTTTTTGGCCCCCTTCCGGATGGCCTTGGTCAATTTGACACCCTTGGGGTAAAACTCTCTGACCAAACATTTCTTGACCTGGGTTCGAAGCACCCGAAGCTCCTTTTCTTCCATATCGATCCGCTGGGTCATTTGTTGCACCTCCTGCACCTTGGGATCGTGACTGCAGCCCACGTGATCCTCCCATTCAATCACATGGCATTTGTCATCGGGAATTCTTGGATTTTTCACCATGGTCGAGGGACAAATGTTGTAGGCGATGATCGTGGTCGGATAAAGACTTTTGAAATCAAAAGGTACAATATTGTCGTACACGCCGGGTTTGGGCTGAAAGACGTAGGCACCAACATATCTTTCATTGGCTGCCGCTTTGTAACCGTCACTCTCGACCACAATGTTATTCCTCGCGCAAAATCTATAAATCTGAGAAAAAACTTTGACCTGTTGACCCTTGACGACGAGATGAAACAGGGGAACATTGCAAACCTTGGCCATTTCGCACATGCCAATCCACGTTTGAATTTTGACGGCAATATCCCGCACCAATCGAGAATCAACCATGCAATATTTTCCAACGACCGACATTGCATTGCGTGCCTTGCGCGAATACGTTCCATCGCTTTTTTTGACAATTCCTTCCCGGTAACACTTGAAAATTCCCTTGTGATCAAGAGGATCTTTGGTTGCTCCCAAGAAGTGAGTCGCCACGGTTGAGAGTTTGAAGTTGTTAAAAAAGTTGAAGTCTTTCTTCACCAGAACCAGCAAATCTATTATCACTCGTCCTTCCATCTCCAAAAATTCAAATTTTTGATTCTTGTACGCCGAGCTGTTCCATGAAATTTCCTTCGTTTCGCATCGATTCCAGCGATGCATGCCCGTGTGGAAAAATGTATCAACCATACAAAGTTCGGCTCGACCTATCATGTAAGGCAAATCAAAACCTAGAATGTTGTAACCCATGATGACATTCGGATTCTCGTCGTTAATCATCTTTGACCATCCTTCCAACAAAAGACATTCACTCGGGAATCGACGAATTTCTACGTCCAATCCGACCACGTCATTGTACGGATTTCCCAACGTGAGCAATATTTCTTTCCTGTCTTGGTCCGACGCGGCGCGAAAAAACACGCAAGAAATTTGAAATATTGCATCCCCCGGTTCCTTGGAGTCAGGCATGCGCGAAGGAACAGAAGAATTAACCTCAATGTCAAAACTTAAGCAATAGGGATTGCCCACAACATCCTTGAGATCTCCCTCGTGCTTGTAAATTTGTTTGTAACCAATCTCATATTCATTTTCGGCGCGCGTTTCCTTCGCGTCTGGGTCGTGGACAATTTGCCTCGCGGAATATTCAAAGTCGATCCATCCCACCGACGGAACATTCCTAACGGGATTGCAACAAAGAAACTGGAGAAATTCTGAAGCACTTTCCTCGTGAACTTTCAATCTCACTGTGCCAACCCGCGTGATCAAGGGCTTTAGGAGCTTTCGTTTTAATACCCAGATGGACACCTTCGAACAAAATTTCAAAAACAAGAATGGAAATGTGTTCGAAGTTCCTCCCGTTGATGTTTGAGCAGAATACAACTTTTTTTTCCAAGTCGCTTTGGGCGGCCGGCGGAATTGATGCTGACCCAATTCGAAGAAAAGTTTGTCGGCGACGCTCATCATTGTCGCGGTCGTCCACACGATGCTTTTGTGATCGGTGGTTTTAAGCGGTAGTTCAACATATACATACGGCGTAAAATCGTCCAATTTGAGACACGTTGTTTCGCCGCGTTTGTTCAATCCATAACATCGCATCACCGTTTGGCCACCGTCCCTTGCGGTTTTGTCAAGGATTGCATCGTAGAGAAATATGGTTTCGGTTGGCATCTTGTTGTTTTTCTTCTCTTCTTCTTTTCAAGTCGATTTTCTTTCTTCAATACGTATGACAATTATATTGAATTGAATTGTATTTCATTGTATTAATTTGCAAAGTCGTGGGTTATTTAAGAATCACAGTGTTAAACATCAAAATGTACACACTAGCAACGGTTACATGTTTCTTGCTCATTGCGATCATTGCAACAAAGCCTGGATTTATGTTTCGCGGCGACGGTGTGATTGGAACCAAAATGGATTGGAAATTGGCTCTCATGTATTCATTTACCGTCGCCGTGTTCATTCGCGTTGTTCTGCATTGCACACTTCCCAAGTTATCCCCTTCCGAGCCACCCCCTCCTCCGCCCGCCCCCGCCGCATCGCCCGTCCCCGCCGCACCGCCCGCCGTCCCCGCCGCGCCGATACCACTTTCGGCAGTCGCGGAGACAAAAATCGCATCCGAAAAAATCGAAGGAAAAACTGCTGTTCCAAATAATACTTTCAGAAGTTTTGCCATGTAATAAATGGCACGAAATAAGAGATCACCCGCGCGATCCAATAAAAAGAGAACACCTGGCGCATGGAAATGCAAGCATCCGTTCGATCATTCCAATGCAACGGTCCGTGAAAGAGCCAAATCGTGCGTGCGCAGTCCGCGCGGCAAATTCAAAACAAGACAAAATTGCGTTGAAAAATGCACTATAAGTAAGGCAAGCAAGGCTAGTAAGGCAAGCAAGGCAAGTAAGGCAAGTAAGGCAAGTAAGGCAAGTAAGGCAAGTAAGGCTAGTAAGGCTAGTAGAAGTCCCCGCGCTCATTCCGATCGCGGACTGATGCTCCGGAGGAAAGGTCCCGGCGGCTCCAGTGAAACTCTAAACACCGATTTTTATTCCCCTGAATATTCATTGATGTGGGTAACGGCCGTGTTTGGAACCCCGGCTCCCATCATGTAAAACATTTTCATACGTTTCAAAATATGAAAATGAGCAATTTTTGTGAGGAGTTACACTGCAATCATATGCACGGCGCCGCATAACCTTCGAGCGTTCGATGCCTGCCGCGCCGACGGCGTCGTCCGCCGGGATGGCGGCGATTCCAAGGCGGTTTCCAATACCGCGGACGGCGATTGCCATAAAAATAATGTGGTGTTACTAAAGATTGAGGATAATAAGTTGGGACGGGGACGTATTTGGTCACGTTTTTTATTTGTGGCGCTGGTGATTGTGCCACTTTCCTTTTGCTGGCGAAAGCAAATACTGACAGAGCGACGGCGAACAATGCCATTGCGAACTCCGGTGTGATTGTCATGTTTATTTGAGGGTTTATTTCTTTCTTTGATCCACGTCATTGCGTCATTCCTTCATTCCTTCAGCCTTTCAATCAACCTTGCGTTGAGGCGCTTTAACTCTTCAATTTCTTCGCCCCGTTTTATGATTTCGCACTTCATATGGTCGCACATTTCTTCCGTGTATTTGCAAAGACCCGCCACATTGTCATACCGTTCTTCTGACTTTTCGTAAAGCTCTCTGGTTTTTCGAAAGAGAAAGCCCAGCCGCTTTGCATCGGAAAGAACATGTTGATTAGCACACGCCGACCATTCTACTCCAAGCTTGCATTGCGGGCACGAGTCGTGAACCCTGGGGCACTCTGCGTTTTGGCACAGATAAAAGTCGCATTGCAGAGCGCAATCTATGCATCTGCGGAATGTGCATTTGCAATCGCTGATCGAAAGTTTGCGCACCATATCTTTATCTTCCTTATCGGTGAGGCAGATGTTGCAAGTGGTCATCTTTGCGTCAGACATCATTTGTTTGCTTGCCAAGGTCATAGACGACTGGATCAATTCGATTTCGTTTCCTATTATGTGACAAGTCTAAAATGTTTTTCGCCATTACGTCTGACGATTTCAATGACATCATTTTTGTGAAAATCGTAGTAGCGAGCAATGGGGTCGGCCCGCGACATTTTGGGAATGAAGTTGGTCCATTTGAGGCGATCAAAATCTCTCCTTTCATCCCCCTCGATGCAACGAAACGATCTTGGCTGCAGATGGTGTTTCGTAATATTTATTTGCAAACTTTTGGATGAAAAAATTTCAATGTCAAGGGACGACGTCTCCAGCACGCGTTTGGCAAACCCCGTGATTGAATCTTTGTACATTATTATCCCTTTTTGAGCCTCTGTTTTTCTCACGGCACCCAAATAAATTTCTGCCAAATTTACATTAAATTTTAAGGCGTCAACAACGTACAGAACAAATCGTTTGGAATTCTTCATTTTTCCGGTGACAACAAGGGATGGAATTTCGCTCGTTGTGCCAGACATTTCCATAAGTTTAATATCAACATACCCTCGTGCCCCGAGCATTTCCACGATGTTTGAAAAAAGAAGTTCGCGACTTGTTGGCGTTTTTTTGGTTCTGCTGAGTCGAACGGATGGAACTTTTGTGGTGCATTGCATTTGTTTTTAATTCCCCCACGGGAATTAAAAGATAATCGTTTTCAATTAAGCGATGACTGAAAGTTGAAAGGGTGAAAAGGTTTGAAAGATAAATTGTTTGAATTGTTTTTTAATCATGATATTAATACACTGTTACACTATTACACTATTACACTATTACATTGTTACATTGTTACATTGTTACACACCGCCCCATCGCATCAGGCCTTGGATTTGACCTTGACCTTCTTCACCCTCCTCTTCCGAGGAACTTTGATTGTTTTCTTCACGGGCAACACTGCCTCATCTTCGTCGTCTGAGCCATCGTCTAGGCTCCCATTGCCGTCGTCGTCCGAGTCGTTCATCATGTCGGCGGGCGAAGCGGTTGTGGGCGCGATGGACAAAAGTCGATTGCTTGTCTGCGGGCGAAGGTATGACTGAGCTCCACTGCTCTGAACAGCCACTTCGGCCTCCAAAATCTTGATCTGAAGCCTCACATCGCGACCGACATAAATATTATCGATCTTGATGGCCGCGGTGGCGTTGCATCGCTTGCCGATCAGATCCAAAGGTTCGATGTCAGCGCCGCCATTGGGAGCAAAAAACTTGGTGCCAAACTTGTTGTCCTTGCGATAGTGCACGAGTTTGGCGTAAAGGGTCGGTCCTTGACCCTCCACGATTACGCCCCTTTCCATTTTCCAATACAGAGCGGAACAAATTTTCTTCATATCCGATCGTTCGAGATCATACTTTTCGAGGTCGTCCTTGACAGCCAAAAGGTGGTCCTTGCACGCCTCCGCGATTTTCTGAAGGAGATCGGTGAAGGCCTTTTCGTCCTTGGTTGGACCGTCGCGATTCCAGCAGCAAAGAGGCATCTTGTAACCGCTAACTTTGCCTGTCTCGCGGCTAGTTTCTTCGGCAACACCAAAAGAAAATAGTTCTTCGGTTCGGAGAACAATGTCACCAATGGTACCATCTGGATTCTTGACTTGAAGGTTGATGCGCTTGAATCGCAAATCGGAATCTGGAATGGACACCACCTGCGGTTCAGAAAACACAATGTTCTTGACGTTAAAAGATCTGGTGTTGGAGAGAATGCTGTTGTTTGAAGACATTGTTCTTTTTTTTTGTCTTCCACGACAACTCCCGGAGGAAATCGATTTCGTTTTGATTCCCGGATATAATTTGTGTAATTTGCAATGCAATGTAATGTAATGTAATGTAATGTATTGTAATGTAATGTAATGTAATACAATGTAATGTAATTTGTGTAATACAATGCAATACATGGTCAATACAATTTGATGTCTTCCAGTCGAGACAAAAACGATTTAACATTTGGTGATGGAAAACTATACAATTATGCTTCTCGACACATATGAAATAAATAGCATCAAATTTGGTGTGTATTCGAGCAAAGAGATTTTGAAGATGAGCGTTGCGGAGTTGACATGTTGCAAGAAAAACGGGTACAACTCAATATATGATCCGCGATTGGGAGCCATAGGAACGAGTCTTTGCGAAACCTGTGGTCAAGATGCCATCGACTGTCCTGGCCATTTTGGTCACGTGAATCTGAACGTGCCGGTCATTCACCCTCTGTTTGTTAAAAAAACAATTGCATTCTTGCGATGTCAGTGCATTGAATGCAAGAGATTGTTATTTGAAGAGGAACATTTGATATTGGCGGGAATCGAGGGAAACCAAGACCAAGGAAGCGGCGGCGTTGAGAAAAGATTCAAAAAAATCGTGAAAATGGCCACGAAGATGGATCTGTGTTCTCGATGTTTGACACCTCAACCAACTTACAAACAAAATATTGGAGAGAGCAGCATTTCAATGACTATCTTGGATGAACAAAAAAAGAAAATAAGCATTGAATTGACAAGTCGTCAATTGTTGAGTCGACTTGATGGATTGTCTGACGAAAGCGTTAAACTTTTGGGTTTCGACCCTCAGAGTGTTCATCCTCGAAATTTTATAATTGTCCATTTGCCAGTTCTTCCTCCGAGTTGTCGACCCTACGTCAAGGCCGCTGGAAATTTGTGCGACGACGATTTGTCCAACCAGTACGTTGAAATCATCAAAGCAAATAATAAATTGTCTCCGAGCATGGAATTGGCTCCGTGCAAACGCAACAAGGTCATTCAAACTTTGCGATTTAGAATTCACACCACATTCAACAATTCGGCGGGCAAGGCGAAGCACACAACCAACGGTCGCCCCGTGAAATGTATAAAATCTCGAATAAGCGGCAAGGACGGTCAAATGAGGGGAAACATCATGGGTCGCCGAGCGGATCAAACTGCGCGAACGGTGATCGGTCCTGCCACGACCGTGAAAAATGACGAAATGCTCGTCCCCGAACACATTGCCGAAATTCTTACGGTTCCCGTTAGAGTTTTCGATCTCAATTTGGAAGAACTTGAAAAAATCGTTAACTCTGACAAGGCGCGTTTCGTTTTGAAACAGAAAAATGGAAAGACGATCCGAATAAATTTGGACCACGCGCTCCGCAACAGAGGAACGCCTGTCACAAAGGACGACGTGGTGGTGGACGAAAGGGGCAGACGCTTTGTGATCGGGGCCGGGTCGGAACAGTCCGCAGACCGCGTGGCCAACGGTCCGCGACCGGGTGATAGAATATTCAGGAAAATGGAAGAAATCAGTGTCGTCCATCGTTCGAGGAGATATTACAACCTGGAGGTTGGAGACATCGTGGAAAGACGACTGGTCGATGGCGATTTTGTATTGTTGAACCGACAACCAACATTACATAAAGCGTCAATGCAAGCATTCAAAATCATCATTCATCCCGGCAAATCCTTTCGTTTTAATTTGGCATGCACAAAAGCATTCAACGCGGACTTTGACGGCGATGAAATGAATATCCATGTGCCTCAGTCGTTGGAGGCTCAGGCAGAAATCAAATTTTTGTCGACCGTGCAAAATAATTTTATTAATTGTCAATCGAGCAAATTAAATTTGGTCATTGTTCAAGATGGAATTCTTGGATTGTTCTTGATGACCAAACGGGATTCAATCGAATTGAGCCGCGAACAATTTTTTCAATGTTCAATGAGATTGTCATTGTCGAGTCAGAAGGTGTTAGATAGAATGAAAGAAATAGAAAAATCCCTTTCCGAATGGAAAAAACAGGGGAAAATTACACGCACCAAATTATTGAGCGGGCGAGGTCTCGTGTCACTTCTTTTGCCCGACTCTTTTGACTACGATCGACCAATTGGGAAAGAGCCATTCGAAAAAAATTTGGTTATCAAAAATGGCGTTTTGATGCAGGGTTGTCTCGGAAAAAGTGCAGTTGGTGCAGCTCATCACTGCATTCCACATTATGTCCTAAATGAATACGGCCTCGATGTTGCAATGAATCTCATCAACGATTTGCAATTCGTGGCGAACGCGTGGCTTGAAATATCATCGTTTTCCATTGGAATCAAGGATTGTTTGGCGGAGGAAAAAACCAAAGTCACAGTCAAAGGGGCCATTCACAAAAGTTTCATGGAAGCAAACGCTAATGCCAGGGGAACCCGCAACGAATTGATTCGCGAAAGTCGCGTGAACGCATCCTTGGGAAAAGCAAAGGATGTGGGGCTTCGAATTGCGAAAGAAGCTTTAAAAACAAATAATAATTTTATTCAAACGGTCACGAGCGGAAGCAAAGGAGACTTTTTCAATATCGCTCAAATCACGGGTCTTTTGGGTCAACAAAACCTGAGCGGAAAACGCCTTCCACTATTTTTAAATAACGGGACACGTACAATTCCCCATTATCACAAAAATCCAGATGACTTAACTATTTCAGAAAAATATGAAAGTCGGGGATTCATTGAATCCAGTTTCATTGGCGGTTTGAATCCAAGAGAATTTTTCTTTCACGCCTGCAGTGGTCGTGAAGGAATGAGCGACACCGCCGTTGGCACGGCAATTTCGGGTTACATCCAACGACGAATTGTAAAGTTGCAAGAAGATATCAAAATCAACTACGATGGGTCGGTCCGCGATGAAACAAATCGGTTGTTTTTGCCGCGATATGGCGATCACGGTTATGATCCTGCGCGCACCTTGAAATCGCAAAAACACAAGGACCAAACTTTCATGGACATGCAACGCATTGCACGGCGATTGAATAATGAAATCAAAATTTAAAATCGATTTTCTAAGCCCCAAAACAGAAAAACAAAGATGTGCAAAGTTTGTACCAAGTGTAAACAAAATAAAGATGAAACTTGCTTTGGTAAACATTGTCGGACCACGGATGGACTTCAGCCTTGGTGCAAAGAATGTAAATCAAAGTATAAAAAGGAACTGGCTATCAAGCGCAACAAGAAACGAAAGGAAGAAACCCTTCCTGACGGAATGAAAAGATGCGCCCGGTCGAGTTGTAACAAGATTCTTCCCCTATCAAAGTTTCAGAGCACCAAGGCGCGTCGAACAACGCCGACGGCCGCGTGCGATACATGCAGGGCAGTCGATAAGAAAAGTGAACAAAATCCAACCTCCACGAAAGGTAAGTGTCGAGCGTACTGGATTAAGTGGAAAAAAATGAATCCATGTGAACACGAGGGTGGTTGCGAGTTCCCTCACGACTGGCGACTGATTCAAGCCGACCACGTGGAACCAAAGGCACAACGAAAGAAAAGGACGGGTGAAAGCGGTCACCGTTTATCGGATTGGTTTTGGTGGGCCTGCAACGGCTCAGTTGAAGCGATGGAAGAGGAAGCAAAGAAATGCCAGGCGCTGTGCATCTTCCACCACCGAATCAAAACGAAGGAAGAAAGACTGGACCAAACCATAAAAAGTAAGATTGAGAAACAAGCGATAATCAACGAAAAGAAATGCGAGCGCGGTGGTTGTTTGACCTGCGGCAGGGAATGTGTAGAAGGAAACGAATTTCTATTCGATCTCGACCACCGTGATGAAGAAAAAAAAACTATCCCGGTGAGTAATTTAATAAACAAATCTTGGAATTATTTTAACGAACAATTCCCCTTGGAGATGGCAAAGTGCGATTTGCTTTGTTGCGGGTGCCACGTGATCAAAACCTACTATTCGTGAGATTGCGGAGGCAAATCACCAAACTTGGAAAGTCTCAACTAATTTTCATACTTTGCAAAATATGAAAATGTCAATTTTATTTATTATTGCACGTCCTGCAAATTAGTTGTTGCGGCCCACATCCGATCAAACTCATCTTCGGGAGTTTCAGCCACGCGATTCAATCTCTCGTTTTCTCGAGCGACGGCGTCAGTCCGAAGCGACAATTCCAGCGCTTCGTGCAACTCGGTCCATCGTTCACCAACTTCGGAGGCAAGGAGTTCCTGGCGCAAAGCGGAAAAAGATTTTGTTGCGTACGTGCGTTTTGAACCATGCGTGGGCATCGTCGGATGATTTTGCGAAGAGTGTTTCAATTTCCGTTTTCAATCGATTTCGATTCAATTTATAAATTTACTTCCAACCACTTTTTTTTGGGTGTCGGCATCGACGAATTGAAATGCGCAGCAGGTCTCATTGACATTGTAATCGAAGGTCAATTCTTCGCCGGCGTCCAAATCTCGAAGCGCTACTAACCAGCCATCTTTGATTCTACAAGTTGGTGAAAAACTGTGATTCATAAAAGTTCCGTACGGGTCGAGAATATGGTTGTCAACGTCGATTTGTATTGTATATTTGGTAGGTTTTTCATATTTAATCCCTCTAAGTTTATAAATTTTGTCGTGCGCCTTGTGGTCGCCGTCGGCAAACAGGGCGAGACCGTTGATTCTTTTGGTGTGTTTGATGATCATGTTCTATTTTGATGGCATTGTTCACGTCCTTAACTCTTTTCTTCTTTCGCCAACCACGGATGTTTTAATATTTCAGATGCGCTCAACGCGTGGCCTCCGGTGCCCAATTTCAATCCGTCGGCGGTGCCATTCCAGCAAATCAACTTTTGCAATAGATCGTAAAGTTCCTCCGAAAATGAATCATGACCCCATCCGATCAAGATTTTTTTTATATTTCCATTCACCGCTTGCACAAACCTTTCATCGCTCGTCTTTGCTTCCTCCCAAGGCGGAAATCCTATGATTAAAATGCAAAGAATCGGCCCCAAGGCCCAAATGTCAGCCTCTTTTGCGTCATACCCATTTTTTTGATAGAACATGGCCGGGGTCATGTAGTAAGTTTTGCCTTTTGTGTCGAATACTTTGCCATCGCCTTTAATTAAACAGGCCATTCCAAAATCAATAACACGGACGTTGCCGCAAGCGGAAAGCATTACGTTTTCCAAACTCAGATCTCTGTGGGCTACGCCGGCGGCATGCATTGCTTCAACGGCCATCACAATTTGTCGGAAGATGCGACGCGCTTGGGGTTCTTGGTGGGGTCCATCATTTTTCAACACGTCAAACAACTCCTCGTCGCAAAATTCGCTGACCATGTAAAGAAAATTTCCCTCTTCAATCACCTCAATTAATTTGTTTATATGGGGACATTTCGCCTTCGCTGAAATGAATTTGTGAATGGCGGCCTCGGTCACGGGATTTTCAGGAGATTTGTCTGTCGTTGGTTTTTTTGCTATTTTTATGGCAACCTTTTTTTGGATCGTCTGACCATCCGCCGCCGTCTCCTCAAGTTCGCTGCCCGCGTGAACGTTCCCAAAAATACATTTTTTTATGACTTTGTGGGGGTGGAACCACACGCCCTTTCTCGTCCTCGATGGAATACAAATCACCGCCGGATGCCCAGAAAAATTAACCATTTTCATATTTTCAGCTCCTATCAAAAATTTGCTTGTCGATGTCATGGCGCTTTACTAAGGATAAGCGTTTTTTTAATACTTAAAATCTGGCCCCCAAGTATTAAAAAGTTGTCCACACGATTCACATGATGGAACATAAACTGTGGCCCGTGTATGCGTCGCTTAGGCTGCGTCTTTTGCTGAGATTTCCTAGGCCGTCGATTCCGCCGTCGGGACGCTTCCTCCCGAAATGTTCAACATCTCGACATCGCGGGTCATTTGAGCCGGCAAAACAATCCAATTGAGCGTTAAATGAATCTACCCGGCGCTCTCGCGCCGATCGCAGGGCACGAGGCAGATTTAAATCGCCGTCTTGAACGTTCTTTTCGTGAGGGATTAATTTAAGAGTAATGGACGGTGCCACTCTCCCCGGAATAAATCGACCAGGACCTCCTTGTAATACAAATTTTTCAGTTTCTTGATCCGTGGTCTGAGGAAAACATGGATCGAACTTGCCCGGCAGACAGCAATCCGAGTGTTTGTTCTGCATGTCTCGGTCAAAGATTGTTCGAAATGGAGGGTAACAATTCGTGTTTTCGTAATTTTCTCTAGGGTTTTCGTTGGATTGCGGATTGCAACATACAGCTGTTCCGCACGAATAAACACACGCGTTTGCCGGAACCTCGCCGCAGCACGACGATGTGGCTTGCCTGGATGTCAAATAAGGTTTGCTCATTTATTAAAGGCAAACATTTACATTGGTTACATTGGTTACATTGGTTACATTGGTTACATTGGTTACATTGGTTACATTGGTTACATTGGTTACATTGGTTACAGTTGAGACTCCAAATGACACGATACGGCGGTCGTTGAGACGGGCGTCTCAATCGTCCATCGATCCACAACCTTTTCAATGAAATGATCATGTAAATTGGTATCGCATTTCATCACGATTACCGCGGTATCGGCATTCAATTCACAATCGAACGCGGCGGCGAGAGGACCTTTTTTCTTCGGATCGCCAAGACCTGTCGAATATTTATTGCAAAAGTGGCACGCGGAATAATCTTCGCCATATGTTTTAATGTTGTCAATCTGCATCGATTGATCGATCAACATTTGAATGCATTTTTTCATTGATGTCGCATCGGGCGCGTCGGTCACAACGACAACAAGTTTGGAAAATTTGAGGGACTTGGGTTTGTGGGCATATGATGCGATCGACGTGAAGGAAGACATTGTGGGTGCCAAGTAAAGACCCGCTCCAAACAAAAGCAATCCGGCTGTCACGTACGTTGCGTAATTTACGTAGGATTTCATTTTTGTTGTCTCTTATTTATTTTTTAGATGACTTGTTTGATGAGCCCGGAAGTTCTTTCAGGCGTTCGAGAAGACTATCTTTTTTTTTCCCCTTGTCGGCCTCGGCCGCCGGCGGAGGAGCCGCGGGCGGCGCATTTTTCGCATCGGGTGTTTCGGCGTCATTTTTCGTGTCGGTCTGGCTTCGCTTTTTGGATGCGTTCCAGAAAAAATACAATCCGACCACCCCGCCAATGACCACCACGGCCAGGAGTATTTTTGTTGTCAGATTCCACTCATGCCCGGTTGAAATGATTGGTGGCGGGCCGGGGAGGGGTTCGGGGACATCCTGAAATCTCACCTTCTTTTCGGTGGACGGCGAAGTTGCGGATGAGGAAACCACCGTGATGGGCCTCGGAACAATTGATACTTCCACATCAATTACATTTTTGGATAGGGATTTGAGCGCCAAGTAATACATCAAACCATCTTCTCCTTTAATATTTCCACTTATTTCATTGCCTCTCGATTTCCTGAACTGAAGTTCTCCACCTGAATCCAGCGCGGTTTGATCAATCACGAGGAAGGAAAAATCTTCGGTGGATCGAGCAAAAAAGTCAATGTCAAACTGAGGATTTTGAGAATTTAATTCAATCAATTGCACCACTTGGGTAACCTTGTATGTTTTAACTGACGACATTGTTTTTATGACGTCAATTCAGTATCTTTAACTCACATGCTTTTGCAATGGACGCCAAAACAATGTAAAATAATGTAAATAATGTAAATAATGTAAATAATGTAAAAACTTTGATTGATTAAGTAAGTAAGTTAATCGAGAAAATGTTCGCAAACCAAACAAAGTTATTCGCGTCGTCGCGTGCCATTCAAGCGTGGAAAAGGGCATTGAAAGAATCGGACGGCAGGATCGTCGACCGACGTGCGATTCGAGTTCACTACGACAAAAGTTCTGACCAAACAAAGTTATTTGCGTCGTCGCATGCAATTCAAGCGTGGAAAAGGGCATTGAAAGAATCGGACGGCAGGATCGTCGACCGACGTGCGATTCGAGTTCACTACAACGAAAGTTCTGAAAATGACTATCAAAATCGATTTAGGGAGAATAAGGATTGAATAAAATAAAGAAATAAAGAAACATGCCCCGTGCCAGAAAAAGATTAAAACGACCTCAGTCCGAAAGTTCGTCGTCCGATGACGAAAATGACCTGGACGAAAGAGGAAACGTGAAGGGTCTCATTGATTACGATTACCCGGAAGAAAATCAAGGTCGAATCCCGAATGTCAGTTTTTTGAGATTAACGTCCAAAGGCAAGGAAAACGGAAGCAAGCAAAACGGCGATTCCAAGAAAAAAAAGAAGAAGAATAAGATTAAGTCAAAGAAACCGGCTGCCGACGCGGGCAAAAAAGTCACAAAAAAAAAGAAGAAAAAACAGCGCAACTCGCGCGATCGCGGGAAAACTGGTTCGCGAAACTCCCGCCCTCGCGACTCAACATTGCAGGATTTGGAAATGACAGAAGTGGGCATGACATCGGCCGATCAAACGTTGACAAAAATGCTGATTTTGAGCCAGCTGTGTTCGCAGGTGGAAAACATGCAACGCCGTCCACGTCGGCGCCGACGTCGAAAAAGCGAAGATCTTAATGATCCAACAACTGAGCCGCAGGAAGCATTTGATGAGGACGAAGACGACGAAGATTATTGGGAAGACGAGGAGGAAGATCTCGAGGGTACGTTGACGTTAGAGGAACAGAAATATTTTATTACATTGACCGACAAACAGGCCGAATGGTTCGATGTTGAATATCGCGCAATGCGCGAGCACGACAAAAACGATGTGCCCCTTAAATTTAGAATATTGCAGCACTCAACGCTATCCCTTGGGTCTAAATCTTTCGTTCTGAATCGATTGGAGCAATTCCAAAGCATGGAACCCCACGCCAACGAATACAACAAACTTCGTTCATGGTTTTCCAATTTTAGTAAATTGCCATTGGGGAAATTTGCAGAGTTTCCTTTGCCAAAAAAAACAACCAAGACAATGGTGTACAACTTCCTGTACGATTCGAGGAAAAAGTTGGATGCCGCTGTCTACGGTCATGACTCTGTTAAAAATGACATCATTCAAATAATCGCCGGCTGGATATCCAATCGGGATGGATCCGGTCAAGTGCTCGCGTTGCAAGGCCCTCCCGGCAACGGCAAAACGACCCTCGTCAAAAAAGGTTTGGCAGCGGTTTTGAACCGACCGTTCGCTCTTATTGCGTTGGGCGGTGCCAAAGATTCAGCCTTCCTCCAAGGACACGATTACACATTCGAAGGAAGCAAGCCGGGTAGAATTATTGAAGTCATTCGAGATTGCGGTGCGATGAATCCTGTAATTTTCTTCGATGAAGTTGATAAATTGAGTGAATCTCCGGCGGGAAAAGAAATTTCCAATCTATTGTGCCACTTGCTTGATCCCGTGCAAAACTGTGATTTTCAAGATAGGTACTTCAGCGGAATAGACATCGATTTGTCAAAAATTGTTTGGGTTTTAAGTTTCAATGATGAATCCAAATTGGACCCCGTCATGAAAGATCGCTTGCGAATCATTCGCACGAATGGCTTCAACACTTCGGAAAAAATCAAGATTGCCAAGAATTTTTTGATTCCAGAAATATTGGCGTCCGTAAAATTTAAACAAAAAGATTTGACTATTCCCGATGACGTGATCAAAAGAATCATTGATACTCGCACCGACGAGCAGGGCGTTCGAGAATTAAGGCGGTGTTTGAGCGACGTGGTAAACAAATTGAATGTGTTGAAAATCATTGGCAAAAAGTCTATCAAAAAGGTCGCTCAGTTGGTTGATTACAATATTCAGGCCAAATTTCCTCTGACACTCTCGGTCGACCAATTTAACACACTTGCAAAAAAAAGCGATCGAGGTGATAAGACCTCAGTCAATCACATGTATTTGTGAAAATAAGGAAGTAAGGAAAATAAGGAAATAAGGAAAATATTAAAAGTTCATGAACTTTTAATCGATTGCCCCGCCCTCCCTACCCCATCCCATTAATACCAGAGACACATTCAACACGACAAGTGGGCCGGCAAAAATCCGTATGGCTCGGCTTCCCACTTCTTCATGCGTTCAGCGGCCGCGATGTTCCGACCGGCACGACCGCGGACGAGAGCTTGCATCTGCGTGGCGGCCCTCGCGTCGTCCTGAGCGCTTGATTTCACAAAATCTTCATCGTCGACGGGCACCGCCGTCTCATCGTCGGAGATCGGATCAACATCGTCTAAATCTTCGTCTTCGATGGCCGCCGCCATCTCCTCAGCGGGAATGTCATTGAGGTACATTCCGACCATATCAGGATCTCGGTACCGATCGGTCGCCTTGCGCAGCCGCTTTCCCTGAATGATGTTTTTGGGGGACAATTGCGTCAACGGTTTATCGTCCTCGGAGTCGTCGCTTGAATCGTCACTTGAATCGTCGCTTGAATCGTCACTTGAATCGTCGTCACTTGAATCGTCGGTTATGGACACGGAGATGCTGTTGGAAACGCTGATCAAAGAAAACAACTTGGTTTGGATCAGGGCGGCTGCAGCCTCGCGCTTTGAAATTTCCATGGCGTACGCCACCTTGGCTTTTTTGGCTTCGACCACAAAGGGTTCCTTCTCGACATCCGACGCCTCACGCCATTTCTGAGCAACCAATCCGATGATGGACCGAGCCGACACGTTGGGATTTTCATCCTTCACCTTGGAACGGTTGCCTTTGACGAATAAATTGTACGTCGTGGGCGGCTTCTTGGGCCCGAATCGCACTTTCTTGACCTTCTTGGTTTGAGTTGTCTTGGACGCCTTCTTCTTTTTGAGTGCTGGTTCGACCGAAACGTTGATTTCGATATCACCGATGGAACGTTTTTCTCCGGTGCGATATTCTGCCGCGATCTTCTTGACTTTTTCGATTGCTCGCACTGCCTCGTGGCAAATTTCAAGGCGGACCTTGTCCCATTGTCCCTTGCGGCGGTACTCGCTCCCAACAGTTCGATTGAGGGAGTCGAACTTTGCGACGACTCTGCTGATCCGAGCCATCGACTTGCCAAGGTTTTTTCCTCGAATTTCCTTCGATGCCATGTTGGTGTGATTCTATGATTTCAATTTCAACTTTCAATTTGAATCGATTTCGATTCAAATTATAGTGTAATATTGTAATAATGTAATAATGTAATAATGTAATAATGTAATAGTGTAATAATTCGACCCCGCTCTTTATATCACGGACCAATCATTTTCACACAAGCGTACACGCCACAGCGAAATGTTCCGATTTTTTCAAGTTCATATTTAGCGTTGATATCGATGTCTTGAGCCATGCCTCGCGGAACATAGCCGATGTGAATTTCACCAACCATGACCTTCACGGCGTTGGAGTCATGGATATTGTCGGGTTCGGGCACGAGACTAACCGAACCGTCAGAACTGTTCATCACGCGGAGGACATTCTTCTTGAGAAACGATACGCCCGCAACCTTAAATGTTTTAAAGGCAACGAGGTCCGCATCGAGCGCGAGTTTCATCCACTCCTTGCCCAATAGATTCAACCCTGTCAGTTTTCCATCCTTGAAGCGACCACCCCAAACGGGAGATTTCCCCCTATTTTCTTGGTGCAACAAATAGTGGTTCTTGTAGCGATATAAAAGTTTTCGGCACTCCTCGTATGTTTTAAATTTGTATGAACAAATTTGGCTCTGAATCATGAGGGCCAATCCGCCCGACCATTTTTTTGCTTCCTTCTCTGTGAGAGCTAAACCGTGCGTTTTGGATTTGCCTCCTCTTTTTTTTGCGTCAAGCGGCGTCTCAGCCTCCATTATTTTTTTCCTATGAGTTTCCAAAATTCTCCTTCGGATCGCGCTGGGCGAATCGATTAACGCGTGCCAAAATTTTAGAGATTGAAACGCATGCTCTCCCGTTTTGTATTGGACCCCGTCCACCACGACGGGATGGTTGGAAAAGTTTGACAAAATGCGAACGGCACGGTCGGCCGATTTGGAATAGAATTTTACAATATTATCGGGGTCCAAGGAGTTTGTGACACGACCAGCCATTGCGTCACTGAGAAAGATTGGATGAAAAGGAAAATCAAAAGCGAAATCGATTTTGATTTTGTTGTGTGTTGCTTTCAAACAAAAATGACCGACGACACACTGAGATACACGTTGGGTTACAATCCAAGCGGAGACAACTACGTTGGACCTCCCGCGGCGGAAGACAGTGATCCGAGCGAATGGGATGCGGAAACCCTGCGCGAACAACCACCAGAAATCAAACGAAAATTGTTTAAACATCAACTGAAATCCGTATACGATATGGAAAAAATGGAAAAATGTGAATGTATTGAAATGGTGGGTCGGGGACCCATTAGCACCCTGTCCTGTTATAATGAATTGACCATGGCGTGGAAGGGTCAGACACGGACGATGCAGCGTTTTGTTGGAATTCAAGCCGATCCCGTTGGATATGGAAAAACGCTCAGCATGGTCACCCTTATTGCTCGGGACAAAATGCCCTGGGATCTTAACGAAAGCCATGTCGTGGATTCTCAATGGACTTGTCGTTATTACAAAGTTTCCTACGATACTCGTCTCGTCAGAATTAACACGACTCTGATTCTTACGTCGCATTCATGTTTCAACCAATGGTTAGATGATTTGGGTCATGTCGGCGATGCCTTGAAAGTCATCACCATTAAATCCCAAAAAGACATTGCACGCTTCAAACCAAGCGATGCGTGGGACGTGGCGGTTGTGACACCAACGATGTACAATAGATTAATTTTGTCCCAAGATGTTGCGTGGAAGAGATTTATATTTGACGAGCCGGCGCAAGTGAAGGTCCGAGCCATGAAAGAAATTGTAACGGGTTTTACATGGTTGGTTTCGGCCACCCCCGGCTACATTGCCCGAAACCAATCGAGCACCAGTTGGGTTGGTCGACTTGCTCGAGATTTTGGTTGGAACCGAGGCGTGATACAAAATTTCGTAGTGAGGAATCCAACACGGTTTGTCCAAACATCGTTCGATATGCCCGAAACGGTATTCAAAGATTACATTTGCTGGCAACCGCTGGCACGCCATTTGAACGGTCTGGTTCCAACTCACATCAATAGAATGGTCCAGGCGGGCGACATTCAAGGAGCCATTGATGCCCTAGGCGGCGGCCAGACCAACAAAATAAATCTCGTGGAAATATTGAAGGCTCGGAAGCAACGAGACATTGAATATGTCCGATTCCATCTGCAAAGATGGGAAAACGTTGGAGAATCGGCAGAACGAGGGAGACGATTGGCCCATTGGAGACAACGTCTTGAAGAATTACAATCTCAACTTCAAAAACTCGACGACTCGTGCAAGGAAGATTTGGAATCCAATTGTCCGATATGCATGGACGAACTTGTCGAACCACTTCTTGAACCCCAATGTGGACAACTTTTTTGCGCTGAATGTCTTTTAACGTGGGCTGCAGCGCACAACACATGCCCTCATTGCCGGCGCACGCTCGATGCCACGTCACTGGTTCACGTCACAGACGACTCGAAAAACAAAAACAAAAAAAATCCAGACGCCGACAAACCACTGACCAAACTTCAATGCATCAAAAAAATTGTCAAAATTCGCACAACCGAAGATGCGAATTCGAAGTTTATCATTGCTTCTCAATATATCGGAGGATACACCAAAATCAAGGCATTGTTGGACGAAATGAAGATTCCTTGGTGCGTAATCGCAGGTGCAGTTGCCACGAGGGACAAAAAAATCAAACAATTTCAAGCGGGGCCTTGTCGAGCAATTTTCATTTCAAATCTCGATTCGACGGCAGGTGTCAATCTTCAAGCAGCGACGGACATCATTCTTTTCAACGAAATGCCTGATTCCATTCGAACTCAAATTATTGGCAGAGCGAACAGGATTGGAAGGAATAGCAGCGTGGTGGTGCACACGCTTTTCACAGACAACGGACGGGGCGGACGAATGAGAGAGCGAAGCGGATGAGTTGGAAATTGCATTTCTTTAATTTCCTTTAATTTCCTTTAAAGATGTAGAATAAAGTAAAAGATATGGATAGAATTTATTGCGGAACAAAAGTTTTCGTTCCCCACGGCTACGACAGATTTGGCGACCGATTTGAATGTCTTCGATGTGGATATGGATCGGCCATGATGCAATTTAAATGGGCCCCGGCGTCGCACGATCCTCGACCACCGCCTCGAAATAAAAAAGGTTGTTATAGGAAGAAGAAAAGACGCAGTCCACCATCATCCAGGAAATCCAGTTCGAAGAAGAAAAGACGCAGTCCACCATCATCCAGGAAATCCAGTTCGAAGAAGAAAAGACGCAGTCCACCATCATCCAGGAAATCCAGCTCGAAGAAGAAAAGACGCAGTCCGCCATCATCCAGGAAATCCAGCTCGAAGAAGAAAAGACGCAGTCCGCCATCATCCAGGAAATCCAGTTCGAAGAAGAAAAGACGCAGTCCGCCATCATCCAGGAAATCCAGCTCGAAGAAGAAAAGACGCAGTCCACCATCATCATCCAGGGCAAATTCATGGCAAGACTGGCTGCAAACACCGGGAGATGCCGATCCAGATGCGCTCTTTGAATCGCCTGTTTTTGGCATGACACCAAGGAAACTTGACTTTGAAACCGAAGACATCGAAATCGAAGAAGACGAGCCGTTGTTTGATATTCCCAATTCACAAGACGACGCTGCGTGGAGCAATTTTTTCGACGACATTCAAACGGATGCAGTAAGAAATCCTAGAAATCCTTATTATTTGAATAGATTGAAAACCGACTTGGCCCAGAAGACCGGCAAAAGAATACCAAAAAAAAGAGATTTTTTCGTGCCGGGCGCCGGCGCAACACAATAAAATTATCATTTTCATATTTTGCAAAGTATGAAAATTAGTTGGTTTACACGTGTAAACCGTGTAAACAGTTTAAATCATCGATTCAATTGAATCCATTGCCGATTTCATTGTTTTCTCGGCGAGGTTCAAATCATGTGTCGATTGTTCTGCTCTGATTGCAAACTTTGCGAAATTGGAAAGCGCCGTTTTGAACATTGATTTGGCCAATTTTAGTTTTTTTTTGTAGTCCAGCATGGCACGTTCTTTCTGTGCCATGCGATGAACAATGTCAACATCAACTGAGACAAAACTTTTGTTGTGTTTGCAACGTTCTCTCAAATCTTTAATCGTCGCGCTCAATTTCGATGCGTCGCGCGAGAGACAATCGCTTTCTGCTATGACTTCCTTTAAAAGATTCACGTATTCATTTTTTCTGGGTTCAAGCGCCTCGACCACGTCCATTCCGAATAGAATTTCCAGAAGCGAATCTTTCGCTTTGGATTTAGTCCATTTTGATTTTAAGAAGGCATCCAAATCGAGCGCGATTTTGATCGAAGAAAGATGGCGATGGGCACTTTTCCAACGACGTTTTCGTCCAACACAATAAAGCAAGCAACCTTCGGTTCGAGTGACATCAATCACTCGAGCTGCTGCGGCTTGCGTCGTCGTTGAACGACTGGGACATCGATCGAGAATCCGTTCCAACTGTTTGAATTGTGGAAAGTGGGGCGATTCGTCGCTATCATGGGGGCAAATTTGAACCACTCTTCTATCATTGTTCGGTTCGGCCACAACTATGTCACTTGGAACGTAAATTAGCATGAAGCCAATATCGAAAAATACGATTGTTTTTTCAAAAGAATAAAGTTTTTTCAACGAAAATCCTCTGCTCCTGAAAATGCGTTCTATCCGATCCATTTTTGAATAGAAATCTCAAAAGTTTTAAGTCACCCGTTTGTTCGGCAGTTTGTTTACAGGTGCCTCTGCATAATTTCAGCGACTTGCCCCTTAGCCTTCTGTCCACGTTGCTGTCGTGCAACACGTCGTTGTCGCAGGGCGGCACGGCTCGGTAACTGGACTTTCAGGGTGTTTTTCCGCGACGTGAACCTGTCAATTGCGAGAACAATTATTACGACGGTCACAAGGACGGCCACAAGGACGGCCACAACTTTAATCCAAGACGGACTGGTACCTTTTTGCGCCTGGGAGGCGGGTGCGGCAGGCGTCGACCGTCCTTGTGGCGTCGGCCGTCCTTGTGGCGTTGGTGAGGGCACAGGATCTGACCCTTCTTGTTTTTCTCTTTTGGTTTCAAGGGCGGTGTAAAATGCAATGGCATTTTTCTCGATTTTTGTCGTATCTTGAACACCACTGTCGTTTGCAATGGCGTTATGGAGGTTCACCGCCTTTGATCGAAGATCGACATCGGACGGGCAGCCGTTGCGGGAGCACATCTCCAAACAATTTTTCTCATCATTCATGCAACAAAATGTTTGTTGCAATCCTGGATCGTTGGCCGCTTCCCATGGTTCGCCTGCGCCGAACCCGGCTGGTTGTCTTCGAACTTTTCGAATCGCACCTTCCAACACCTGGGAATGTTTCTGCGCTTCGCTCATGAATTCATTCTTCAATTCCTTTAACTGATCAACTTCCTGAGGCGTGCATCTCCCCGTATCAGAATCAGTATCCACGGGACACGGGCAATCCGTGTAGGCCGCGGTTTCTTTAAATCTTGGCTGGCAGATCCCGTTTGTTGCACTTTTGTTGCATTTTATAATGTTTGGCGGACCAGCAAATTTCGTGCCCGCGGGGCACCCTCCAGACGAATTTGGACGCGCCACGCCATCCACCCGGTCCAGCGGCGTGCACTCGTTCCCGTTCCCCGACGCGCCGCAATTCGGGTCCACGAGGTCCTCAGGACGGTAACAATTTCCCGGCACGTCACTTCCAACTTCCGATATGGTATAAGTGCCATTGGCATTTTCATCAAAGGCACAAAAGACCGACGGTATTCCAGGACATTGGTTTGGTGCTGGACTAACACGGCGCCCGTCGGGCCGGCGCCCGTCAGCTGGTTGGGCGTTGGATGTAGCGCACGTTCTTTCATTCTTGTCCCATGCGCACGGCGGAAGACAAGCCCCCTTATTTTTCGTTTTGCAAGGATCTTCAGGCTCAGGAGGGCATCTTTTTACTTTTTTGAGTTTGCACCCCCTCCCGGTGTTGCACGAATCCGGATTGGTGGTTTCGCATTCCAGGTTTGTAGTCCCTGCTTTGTTTGAACAGCACAGTTGGCCATCCATGGATTTCTTGGCCAAGGTGTAAACACAGTCATTTTCCGCCTGACACCAGGTAGCAGCGTCCGAGCCGCCCGGGTTTTGTTCGAACTTCTTAATTCGCTGGTCGATCTCGGCCTTTTTATCGGCCTTTTTATTTTTTATCGCCGCTTTTGATTGGTTTTGTAAATCAGTTAAAAAATCGCACTGGTTTATTCCGAAACGATTACGACCCACACCGGTTCCGCCGGCGTCGGTTGATTTTGGCGTGCATGTTGCAGCGGGTCCCTTTCTTCGTCTCTGTGCCGTTGCGGTCGATTGAGCGCCGGGTTTGCCGACAAAAAATTCTCTTTGAGGTGGATAAGCAAGTCTTCCGTACAAAGATCTCTTTGATTTGGGTTGATACACATAGCCATACATCTTTCTTTTATTTACCTTTTATTTAGTCATGTTTTTTCGCGACGTCATCCAAAATCTTACGCAGGCGATCAATGTCAAGGACCGCAGTCTCTCGCGCAAGAATTAATCCCGGTGTCATATCAAGTTTCAAAATTTCATGTTCCAATTTTCGGTGGCGTGCGCTGTGAAGGGATTCTGCCACATTCATGACCTCATGTAACTGATGTAACTGATGTAACTGATGTGACTGATATGACTGATGTGACATATTTTTAATGTCCTTCTTGTCCTTATTCCAAAAACGATTTTAAAACAATGATGCAAATATAATTAAATTACGTAAACAATGTCAACAATGTCACCTCATCCAATTTCTATGTTCTGCAAAGCAATCAACGTGAATTTGAAGCACCTCCAAACAAATCCCGTGCGATGCGTCGAGGACGCGTGTTTTCACAGCGGCGAAATCCGCGATATCCTCCACAAAGCCGACATGCATTACACTCAAGGGACGCCATTTCTACAAGACGAAAAGTACGACAAGTTGGTGAACTATTTGGAAAATTTGACCGGCAAATCTTACACGAAGATTGGTGACGCCCCTCGACCAAACCAAAAAAAGGTCGTTTTGCCGATTCATACCGGTTCGTTGAACAAAGTGAAAACGTTGCGTCAATGGAAAAATTGGGCCAAGCACCACCAGGGACCTTATGTTTTGAGCGACAAACTTGACGGGATTTCGCTCGTGGTGGAGTTTCGTCCTCGCGGACTTCCACGAGTGTTTACCCGAGGAGACGGGACAATCGGCTGCAATGTCAACGACATCGCACGTTTTGCAATAAAAACTTACAATCCAAACAAATTGACTTACGTCAGAGGTGAATTAATATTTTCAAAAAAGAAATGGGCTTCCTTGTGCAAATGGAAGCCCGGTTATGCCAACGCGAGAAACGCTGTCGCGGGACTGGCAAATCAAATCGCCAATGTGACCAATGTGAGCGATGAAACTGTCAAAATGCTTGAGGCCTTGGACTTCGTGGTCTTTTCGGTCACACGACAAGGCGAAAAGCTCACCAAGTCGCAACAACTGGCGCTGGCCTGGACCGCAGGTTTTAAAACCGTGTGGAACTGCGAGGTTGAACAAATTGAATTTGAAAAACTGGGCGACGAATTGGCAAGACGTAAAATGGAATCTGCTTTTGCAATAGACGGTTTGGTAATTTGCGACAATAAAAATTATCCTCCGACGAAACAAGGCAATCCGAAGCATGCAATCGCCTTCAAAATGGACCAGGAAAGCCAAATCCGCGAGACGATTGTGACCAATGTTTTCTGGAATTTGAGCCGATATGGTTTGATGAAACCGGTGGCCAAGGTATCTCCCGTCGTCATTGACGGTGTTGTGATTTCAAAGGTGACTCTTTACAACGCGCGATGGGTAAAAAATAACGGAATTGGAATTGGAAGCAAGGTCCAAATTATTCGCAGTGGCGACGTGATTCCAAAAATTCATTCCGTTCTCGAAAACGTCGCAAACTCTCCCCCGGCGACCCCCGAGGGAGAGGACGGGATACAATGGAGATGGAAGGATGAAATAGACATCGAGCTGATCGGGGAGAGTCCAGACGTCAAAGCGAGAAAGTTGGAATCTTTCGCTTCCAAACTCAATATAGCCGGTCTAAAAATTGGAACATCGACCAAACTCGTTCGAGCCGGGATAAATACGATCCCCAAATTTTGTACCGCCACCGGGGACATGTTGAGCGGGATCAATGGATTGGGACCCACATCGGCCAAAAAAATTATCACCGCGCGAGACAAGGCGTTGGAAAACCATTCGGTGTTGGAAGTTGTGGCCGCATGCGACGCTTTTGGTCAAGGATTTGGGATGAAAAAAATGAAACCTTTCTTTGATGCTTTTCCGAACATTCAAGGTTATCAAGATTTGGACATCACAGAAATTGAAAGATTGCCTGGATGGTCGAAAAAATCTTCAATCAAACTGATTAAATCAATCCCGCGAGCCGTTGCGATGGCTCGTGAACTCATTGCAATTGGAACGGTGGGCACAAAAAGAAATGTGACCGAAGGCCCCAAATTGACTGTGGTGTTGTCAGGTTTTCGTGACAAATCGGCGCAACAAGACATGGAAAAATTGGGCGTGGCTTTTCAAAATGCCGTGACGAAAAAATGTGATTATTTGGTGATGAAACCGGGATCCAAGGCCACGTCGAAATCGCAAAAAGCCAGAAAATTTGGAATTGAGGTGATCTCAATGGAAAAATTGATCGAAATTGCAAGCAACGTAACAACGTAACGTATTCATTTTCATACTTTACAACGTATGAAAATACTTGAGAGGGCAATTTACAAGACTCGCGTTGAAACGTGGTCTAATTCAGAGCAACATTCATTGCACCAATTATCGTCAGATACGCGTGAATATTCAAAATGAACAGGTCTTCCGTTGAAACCCGGCCGCATGCAATTGAATTTTGCCAAATCGGCCAACGAATATTTGGAACATTCGACGAGTTGTTTGCCCGTTGGGGGCGGATTGGTCTGGGATCTTTCGCCCGCACGCATGTGAGGTGGTTTTTGTGCCATGCATGGATACGGTTTGAGATAGGGATCGGCACACATTTTCTCGCCCTGAATGTGAAATAAATTGCTGGCCGGGCCTTTGGATGAATTGTTGAGATTGTAATACTGAGCGTGAGGCATTCTTTATTTCGCAAATTATAAAAAGCGGACGTTTACATTGCTTGCATTGCTTGCATTGCTTGCATTGCTTACAAATCATCCACCGTCACCTGCGGGCCTCGCATTCGCCTTTTCGGTGCGGCCGTCGGCGGTGGCATTGAAGTTCGTTGCGACCGCGGCGGCATTGAGGGTGTGACATTCATCATGTTCACCATGTTCATCAAATCGGCACCGGTCCTTTTCATGATCATTTTGGAAGCAATGAAAATGCCAGCATTCATCAAAATCAAAAACATCAATCGAACTTCTACGGGCCACGACGATTCACCCTCGGGAATATAACTCTTTTCGCCGAGTTCAATCAACAACTTTTCGTAAGAATTCATTTGAAGGATTTGTTGTTGAGTGAAACCTTGCATGTCAAATTTTAGGAACTTTCCAAACACGAACTCAGTTGCCATGAAACCACCAATCAAATAGCTCTTATAATTTTCGACGGTGGAATCGAGAGATAACCTTCGAACATTCATTTCGTAAGCCGTTTTGATTGCATCTAGATCGTCGCGCATGGAAAAACGATCAAAGTCAACGTTTGCGAGAGGATAACTTTTTTTTAACAAAGAGAACTTGAATAGCAATTCTCGTTTTTCTTCTTCCAGTCGAAGTGATTCTCCTGGCGATTTCGGGTAAGATTGGCGCGGATTGTTCTGTCGAAATGACGATCTGCTTTCCCTGCCATATTTTGAAGCTTCGCCCACCGACAATTCACTGGCGGCCGAAATGCTTCCTTCGTCGTCGTCCGACTGCGAATCCGCAAAATCTTGGCGGTCTTGGTGGTCAGATGCGCAAGACACAGGCGAGGGATCTCCAATCGAACTTCTTCTGGTTTCAGTCGATCCGATATTGACGTTCCTCGTTGTCTCTGAGCGACCATCGTCGCGCTCCCGGCGTTCGTTTTCGCGACGTTCGTTTTCGCGATGTTCGTTTTCGCGATGTTCGTTTTCGCGACGTTCGTTTTCGCGACGTTCGTTTTCGCGACGTTCGTTTTCGCGACGTTCGTCCCCGTGGTGTTCGTCCCCGTGGTGTTCGTCCCCGCGGTGTTCGTCCCCGCGGTGTTCGTCCCCGTGGCGTTCGTCATCGTCGGACGAATCAACTAACAAATCCAGTTTTCGTTGTAGTTCATTTCGACTGTAATGTTCATCGTCGCATTCTTCGTATGGCAAATCAACTTCAATGTCATCGTCATCAATGTCAAAGCCTTCTTCAGCCTTCCTTATTAGAGAAGTCAATTCTCGATTCAATTTTGATGACGTCGCATTCTCTGTCGCTCTTCTAAAACCCGAATGAGAGGACGGTTTGGAATATGACAGGTCGAATTCTGGAACCTCACCGGCGGCCGGGGGGAGGTGCTTTTTGGCGACAGGCGATGCGTTGTAATTTAGAGTTGGGGACGGGCGAGGTCGAGCACATCCAACGTTTTCTATTTTAATATTCAAATTTCTGGTTGGGATGGAAGCTCGTGAGGCCACGCAATTTAACGTGGGCGATGGTCTCGGTGTGGGCGATGGTTTTGGCGCCGACTTTTCAAGGGATGGAACGGGCGATGCTCTGAATCCGAGGGAAGAATGAGGCGGTTTGTAACGCGGCGACGGGGCAAAAGTTTTCGCGTTGTTCACGTTGTTCACCGTTTTCTTGGATCTCATGAGGGGGCTGGCTGCAAATTTCAAGCCTGGATCGGGCGGTTCCTTGATCAATTTTTCTCTTTCTTTTTGGAGGCGTTGAGATTCCAATCGGGCTCTCTCCTCGCTGAGTTCTCGATCAAGCATCGCTTGTTTTTCTTGTACCAATTTGATGGTGTCTCTCGCTCGTTTTCGCGTCACGGGCGAGAAGGGCGACGCTGATCTTCTCTCTTTGCCGTGCTCAATGGTCGGAGATGGGTGCGGCGATGTGTTGAGCTTTTGCGATACATTCGGAGGTGTTACATCGGACGGATCTGGTTCATATTCCTTGTTTAAATGTTTTTTCTTGATTTTTTCAGGATTTTCGAGGAGCTCCAAAAACATTTTTGGCATGCGAGGAAACAATGCGGGTCTGTCGATTTTGGCAGAAGGATTTAGCGGAACTTTGACAATTTTAATTGACCCTTTTCGATTCATTGTTCGATGTTTCGTTTTGTTTGAGCTTAATGAAGATTGTTTTAAGTGGGGTAATAAAGATGTTGCTATCGTTCGGAACGAAAACGCGGAAAATGGGACCGTCATGGGTCGACAGTTTTCGAAAACAAAAAAAAGAAGCGAAGGCCCACGAAATTGCTCAACTTGGAAAGGAAAAGTCCATACCACTTCCGTCAGCGTTTGATGGAAGAAAAGCGTGGGGGGAATTGATAACTGAACCCTACGATCAAGGATCGTGTCAAGCATGTTGGGCTTACGCGTGTGTTAGTGCCTTGTCGGACAGATTCAATGTTCAAACCGTTGGCCAAACTCAATTGAGATTGTCTCCGGCGACTTCCATTTTGTGCAGCTCGGGCGATTATGTCAAACGGGAAGCACGACAGGAATGGGATGCGAAACGCCCCAGCGAGGCCGGATGCAATTTCGGCGCCACTTTGGCCCACGCGTTGAAATATTTGTACATTGTGGGCGCCACGGAGCACGAATGCACGCCGGACGACGAACCCATCACACACATCCAATCACGTCGCTCGGCTCTTCCGGCCTTCAACCGCATGGACCATTTAACAGGGCTTAATTGCGACGATTTGCTGGGGACCGAGACGAATCTTTGCTTTGATGGTTCACCCGCCCGAAATTGGCGAATTTCGGCATATTATTTTTTCCCATGGGACAATGCTGAGTTCTACATACGGTACGATTTGTATCGTTGGGGATCTATTCCCACGACAATTGCGATGACCGAACGATTCATGGATTGGTGCAAATCGCCAGCACCGGGTTCGGGTGAAATATACGCCCCAACACCAAACGAACTGAAAAGTGTGCTCGGTGGTCACGCAATCGTAATTGTTGGATGGGGGTGGAACAAACTCCGAAAATATTGGATAATAAAAAATAGTTGGGGAAAGAATTGGGGTATGAATGGTTATTTCTACATTGAACGAGGCGTTGATGCCCTTGAAATAGAGCACAATTGCATGGGCATGGTGCCCGACTTCTTCCAAAACAAATATCCGTATTCAAAAGACATGTTTAATTTATCGCCTGCTTACATTATCCCCCACTTCGACCCGCAATCAAACCTATCACACGCGCTTATTCCAGGGATGAGCAATGAAACCATGGGAGCCCGGGAAATAGTCGACGGCGATGAAGACTCTGAATATGTTAGCGGAATTGCCAGAACGATAAATAAATTTACAGGCTTTACTTTGCGAAACGAAATGAATAATATCAATTTGAACCCGCCCTTGAATCAGTGTGAATTGCCAGATTTTCCGTCCTTTGTTGCGGCGCGGGACGTCCCCGCTGGCGCCGCGCTGAGATGGCTCATTCGGAAAAAGAACGGCTTCATTCATTGTTATTGGGTTGATGCTTTGGCGTTTGCAACTTTAATTTTGGGATTGATTGTGTTTGCGCGGAGAGCAAGGTCGTCGAAACATTTCCAGTGTCATTGGATTGGCGGGCATCGCACAAAGACCCGCGAGAAAAGGAAAGTCGATGGTCGGGAGTAACACCTTGCAAGTCTTGCAAGTCTTCCGGAGACGGTAATTGAGACGGTTCCCTCGTGACGTAGGACGTCAAATAATTCAAAGGTGACCGCAAAGTTGCGTATACACTTTGCACGAAAGAAATGTGTTGGGTCATTTGGGCGCTCTTCGAATCGATTCGATTTATTTTTTCTTCGATTGCATCCAACCGTTTCATAATTTGATCAAATTTAATGTCATCCATTTTCTTCTTTCTTTCGCTAACTTTTAATACCTCAAGAAATTATTTTCAAACAATAGTTGTATGAAAATGTATGGAAATTAGGCCGTGGAAAGTGCTACGATGGGAGCATTGATTTTGTGAATCATGATATTTTTGCCCTCGATGTTCCCTTGTTTGACGTTTCGACCGTCAACGTACATTTTCCCATTCCGAAACACAATGTGCAATTGATGAGAGCGATTCATTGATCGACAAAAGGAATTTTCACTCTGTGCCAAAACTTCAACAGGAATAATTCGCTCCATTGTGCTTGACCTAATGACATTTACAGCTTTGAGTTTGTTGCAACTCTTAATGAAATCGCAGGGAATGTCTTCGTCGGCCACGGCAAAAACAGTTAAATCTCGATCGTCCAAATTCGTAAGACCTGAAATTCTGGCAATATCGGCAAATTTGCTAAATCCCATGAGACTCAGATTTTTTGCGAACTTGGATGCGCACCTCGGCCCGCACGGAGTGCACGGAATAGACGGCGGATACGGTATGAACGGATGTTGAGAATAATCCGTTCGCATTGAATTGGGATACATTGATACCATTGAGACGACTTTATTTCACAAAAGAATTATTTGGTTGGAATCAACGGTGGATAGTAAGTTGCAGTTTTGCCGTTTAAGGAAACGAGACCGGGCATATCCTTCTGTGCCTCGCGTGCCATCGCAACGTTAAGTTTTATCCCGCTGTCACCGGGAGCATCGACGACATTGAGAAGGAGGGGCTGTGACCGGGGGGTTTCCATCGATTTGTAAATCGCAAAAATGAGAACGATGAAAATTAAAAGGGATAATCCGATTACAATGTAGGTGTGAAGTTTTTTGCTGCAAATCGACGCGGCCTCGTGGGCAAAGTCGCATTCTCTGACGTCAACCATTCCGGCGCAAAGCTGTGACTTGGTCGCACATTTTTCGGGCTCCGGACATTTTTTGGGCTCCGGACATTTTTCATTGCGATAAACTTTAATCACGGGCGCCGTCGAACAAACGCAATTTCTTGTCGCGCACGCGGAGCCGTTTGGATTGTAATATTTGTCGTTTTCATCAATCATCGTTTTATTTAACAAAACATGATCTAAAGTGGAAAATCCAGCACGAAAAAATGATCTCACGCGACTTTGACTTTATCCACGCACTGCCCAAATCAGCGGAACCGTTGACCGAAGAAGAAAAGTACGTGATGAACACTTGCTTCCCGCCCCAATTCAAGGAATCCACGGCACTGTCGCGCGTTGGGAAAGCGGCTAAAGTTTCGGTTGTGGCCAGTTTAATTTTTGTGGTTTTGAACTTGTGCTTTCCGGAGTTCAAATCTCATATTCACAAAACTCTTGCTGTGGCGGGGGCCACGGTAGCGATTGCGACCGTCATCAACTATTTTATTTTCTTCCATATTTGAAATAGATTGCGCCCGACGCCCCCAACAAGGCAAGGCAAATTGCAATGTGTATCCAATATACGTTTCGCTTCGGTGGCGGCGTGGGCGGCGGTTCGGAGGCGCGGGCCATTTCGTCACGAAGTTCTGTCACATTCGTCAAATCTTCTTGCGTGTCTTGCGCAATCGGAACGGGCGCGCCCGGCGGGGCTTGCATGAATTTGGTTGGGAAATTTCCCCTTTTTTTCCTTTTGTACCACCAAAATGCAGCACCCGCGGCGGTCACGGCACACAGAGCCGAAATGTAATTTTTGTATTGGAGAATTGATTCCCAAATGCCCGGAACAAATTCATTGCCCTTGGCCGTCGTCAGATTGTTCTTCGTCGGACGACCTTCTTCAACGGCGGAACCGCGGAGCAATTTTAGTTTGGCTGCGTAATCTACACCATCGCGTTTTGTTATCCGTTGCATTTTGTTGCCAGCGACCATTTTTTTAAATTGTAAAAGTAAACGATGACCACCAATTTGTCAATTCCTTTTTGCTCATATGATTCGAATAACTATGAGGCAAGACCGTTTTTGGCGCCCCAATTGTGCAGACCGTCACCGCGGATTCCAAGCTCGAATTGGTTGGGAACATTTGGTTCTGTGCCATCGTGCGGATATCAAACTCTCAATCCACAACTTTATGAGGATAATGCGGCCCACGATTTTTGCCCCGTCGAACAAAAAAATAATCCGTGTCAACGCGGAAGGGGATACACCGCCGAAGATTCTCGCCTCAAACAACCACGAACTGGAAATATTCCACTTGTGCTTGATACCACGCCACTTGACATGTCCGTTGGCGAAAAAAAAGTGTACTCATCCGAATTGAATAAATGGACTACAGGTTTCAAACGTTACGTTGACATGACACAAGGGCAAATAACTTATTATTTGGATCACAATATTTCATCACCGTTTCACGGCCCGATTTTTGAAAACAATGCCAAAATCGTCGCCGGAGTTGAAGTGAATCCGATGAATTCGATCCAACCTCGTTACCAAAGGACGCCCACGAAATGTCGAAATCTTTTGGAAACCGCGGCGTGCAAATGCTCTTACAATGGAGGTTTAAGTTGGATTGAGGATTCAAATGAGCAACGGGAGAACATAATCGCGTCGCAGATGGGGAAAGCCAACCGAGAAAAATGGTCTGCTCGATGGAGCACCTCCCTCAAATCACCAAACTTGGAAAGTCTCAACTAATTTTCATACTTTGCAAAATATGAAAATGTCAATTTTATTGAATGCTACACGCGTCGTTCATCACCAAATAATTCGGTTCCCAAAATTGAGGATTCAATCGACGATGTTCACGTTGCATTGTTCGAATCAGACGCCCTGTGTCGAAAATGCAGGCCACGAGGGCAGCGACGGTTACGATAATCAACAAAATTGTCAAACACAACATCGCTCGTTTTTGAAAGTCGTTTCAAACTTTCGAGGCGATCGATTTCAAATTTTCGGCTGAACCCGGCGGAGCCAATGCATCGCATTGTCTCATTATTATTTTTTTTTGGTTCACGGGGCTTTGTCGGGGGTCGCGTCGTTCGGCGGCGGCCAATTGGTCACGCATGTCGCGCGGCGTTGTTTTCCAAAAGAGGTCGTGTGGGCATTTTTGTTCGACGTTTTTTTTGTCATTTCCGCAAGGTTGAAATTCCTTTATTTTTTTTATTGTGGTGTTTGCTGATATAACGCGACGCTTGAAAATTGTCATCATCTTTGGTTTTTATCCGATTCGCCGTTCTTGGATCGATTTTGTTTCACAATATATCAAATGGCTTCTCTAATCAAACGCAACGTACGCGAGGCCAATTCGCTCGGGGTCAAATTCTCAGCCGATATTTCCAAACATTTGATGCCACTTTCTTTTGCAGTTTTCAAACTGATTTTTTCAAATTTCTTCAAATAATTTAGCTTAATTTTGTCCTCACCTTCCCGGTCCCGATAGCGAATGCGATCGTAGCAAATTTCAGGCGGCACGCGTAAATTTATTATTAGATCAGGCGCCGTGCCGAGCATAGTGTACAAATCTTTGAAAGCGGACAATTCGTCGTCGTTCATGTTTCCCTCCGAATGAATCAATTGAGAAAAAGCCATTGTGTCCACGCACGATCGCTCCGTGAAAATAACGTCAGGCGAACCACGGGCGAAATTGCGCCATTCTTTGTGCATGTCCATCAACACCACGGTTTGAAATAAAAATGAATATTTTTTAGGATCGTTGTAATATTTTGAAAGGAGGCCATTCCAGCGATTGCGATTGATGCCTTCCAATAAAACTTTGTACTCTCGGGCGTGAAGGTGACGCAAAAGTGTGCTCTTTCCACTTCCAATATTTCCAGCGATGCTTACGATCATGCTCTTGTTGTTTGATTATTAGATGAACGATGGATCAAAATCGATTCCGACTTTACATTATTTAAACAACCAACAAACAAACAACAAAAATGGGAAACATTTTTATCGCTCCGTTTTGCACCGACAATTGTTGCGACTTGTTGTGCTGCCGGCGAAAAAGACCGGCACATTTGGCCAAGGAAGACGACCCCTCGGAAAATCTCAATGGAATTCCATTCGACGCAATCTTGGACTTGTGACGGCGGCTGTTATTTGCCTGCCAACTTCCAAGGAATGTAGATCATTGGCGCCAAGGATGCACCCAAAAATCCAGCGAAATTGAATCCATTGTTTTTCACGAATGAAAGGTAAACCGCGTAAGCTGTAATCAAAGACATTACAAATGCAATTATTCGCCCCGTATTGGAAGGACAAGCCGGGACTACGCACGGCGGGCAGCGATGCTGGCGAGGTTTGCGAGGTTTGCGAGTAGGATTGACGTCTTTCATTTATCAAACGCATTAATAAATCTCGAATTTGAAATTGATTGATTCTGACCCTCGGAACCCATGAACAAGAATGCACCCCGAGATTCAAAAGCGCTGCAACCAAGGCGAGGGCAAAACCGTCCATTTCGCAAGGGAAAACGACATCGTCGTCTTCCAGCATCATGTTCCCGTTTCAAAAATGTTTGGTTGCAGCGAGTCTATCCAGACGAATCGAAAAACGGTAGACGACGACGCTGCAGACATTGTAATTCACGTTGAAATTGAATTAACGGCGTTGTGAAGAATAAAAACATTTTTTTTTATTCTTGAGATGGAGTTAAAGGTTGAAAGTCTTTACAAAAATGTCTACTCATATAATTTGCCAAACTTACGACGTCGCCTCGAAGGCGGTGCGAAAGCTCATGAAAAATGATCCGCGTCCAATCGTTCTGTATGGAGCTGGCGACAATGGAAAAACTCATCTCATTAGAGAATTGCAACGGGAATCCGCCTCTGAAAATTGGTCCTTTTTCGGCGACATTAAGGACGGTCTGTCAACTTTTACCCTGTTTGAGTGCCAATCTCTCGACCAGATTGCAAGCGCCAACCAACCATGTTCAATAGTTGACATGAATTCCTTTTTTTTCAATCCTCGCGTTCGACGCTAATTGGTTACATTGGTTACATTGGTTACATTGGTTACGTAGCTCCCGGGAGGTATCCACACATCGGCCTGCCCGGTCGGACGGTGCCTTGAAGGAAGGTGTAACTTTCCTTTGAATGTTTTGGAAGCTGCGCCATTCCACCTTTGTTGCAATTTCCATCATGATAACCGCAATTCCAGCGGTTTCGACCGGTGGCTTGCGCATTGAAACAACAAAGTTGTTGCTGTGTGCGGTAGTGGCGTGCCTGTGTCTGAGCACCGTACGCTTGGTTGCATTGCGATTGTTGTGACATTTTATATAATGTAATATATTCCATTATATAAAATGAGTAAATGTTATCCCGTGTACAGAACGGTCTTTGACCGGATGATGCAACAGCGGCACTCGGATTGTTGTCTGCCTGAAAAGCATGAACCATGCTATCCGCAAATTCGAAAATCAAGCAAGGAAAACTACTCCGACGATGGCAGCATATATCACCGTCGCTCGCGCAAAATGCCTAGGGCAATCGTGTTGGCGCCCGAGTGGTGCGGTTATAGCAAAAAAGCAGCTCAAAAGAAAAATGGCTATGCCAAAAAACTCGACGGCAAATGTTTAGTTCAAATTTTGACCGACGACAAGTCGCCCGAATTCAAACGATTGGCTCGAGAAAGCAACGTTCAAGGATTTCCCCACACTATCGTGCTGAACGGGACGGGTGGAATGCAACAATTTTCAGGTTACCTCGACATTGACGCATTTGCTTCAAAAGTTGGTAATATTCTCGCTGATTCGGGATTGACGAGAGGAAATGGTCGAATTTTGGGCGGGCCTGAAAAACACACTTGTTCCGATGGGAGCATTTTTACTTGTAGTGGTGGCACTCTTGGGTGCGTGGACAATTCTCCGCGTCACTGCGGGTGAAGAAAAAAATAGTTTATATAAAAGCAATGCAAATTTTTATAAAAACTTTGACCGGGAAAACCATCACCCTTGACGTTGAACCGAGCGATACAATCGATAACGTGAAACAAAAAATCCAGGACAAAGAAGGAATCCCGCCCGATCAACAGAGATTAATTTTTGCTGGAAAACAATTGGAAGATGGTCGAACATTAAGCGACTATAACATCCAAAAAGAATCAACACTCCACCTCGTCCTTCGTTTACGAGGCGGCATGATTAGAGGTGGCAATGCATTTTCCGCGATCCCGAAGGTATTTGATCCCCGCGTCGGAATAATGCTAGCCCAATGTAACCAATGTAACCAATGTAACCAATGTAACCAATGCAATTCAAAGGGTGCTTGCGATTCTTTGTTGAAAATTCCATCATTGCTCAAACAGAGAAAAACGCTCACGGCCGACGGAACCATCGTTTACAGATTCGTCGAAAACTTAAACGTATCAAAATCTAAACGAAAGTAAACGATGATTGAAATAGATGAGTCTCTTCTCCCTCGAGCGTTAAAACTTTATCCGACGTCGGATTGGTCAAATACCATTGAAAACAGTTTTGACCGCATTGAACAAATTCTCGACGATGCCATAAAAAACAACGAAAAATTGGTTTTGCTTTACGTGTCCCCAGAAAAACACGAAACGGGCATGTTTCCTCCGACTTCCACGTTGTTGCGAATGGTTTCCAGGCTAATATCTCTTAGAGAAAAAATAAAAAAGGGTATCAATTACAACGTCATTTGGATCAGGGATCCGTCGGATAAATTTTACTTGGACATGCTTTTGAAAGTATATACTCCGGCCAACGCCATTCACATGGCGACAACGAAAGCCGAAGTGGCGGATTTGATAAATGGTCACATTGGTAACATTGGTTACATTGGTAACATTGGTTAGAGCATCCGGCCCCCATTGTCAACAAACCATTCTAGCCTCGTCAGCCGCGGCTTCCGTTTCAATTTGAACGTCTTCTTGAAGCGCCCTCATCGTAGCCTCATAGGAAAGTCTGTGATAATTGAGCAAGTAAGCATTTGCCTTTTTCCAAGATTCGTACCCGCGACTTTCAAGCGTGCCGGGTGCAAAATACATTCCTTTTCGACGACTTCTGTTGTGCCGCGGGGTTCGCGGCACCGGAGGTGGAGCAAGCGGGGGCAATCCCTCATCGCGCCGTGATGCAACATTCCAGTTCCACGTCCGAGGTCCCACGTGTCCTGATCCAAGGGGATCGGGCGGATCAGGAACCAGTGGATCACGCAAGCCATTTGGGTTGTCTTTGTCCTCGTCAGTGCCACAACAACAACAAATTGTGCATATGTTTCCCATTGGTGCTTTACTTTAATTCTTTAATTCTTTAATTCTTTAATTGTTTAATTGTTTAATGTCTGTGTTGTTTGCGCTGCCAAACGCGGGGAGCGTCTCAGCGTCGCAGCGTGCGACTTCTTCCACGATTTTGGTCCAGTTTTCCGACTTGCGGGTGGATAACATTGAAAATGTTGGCTCACGACAAACGCAAAATCCGCATCACATGAGAAATATTTCCGCATTTTTCTGCCCTCGGAATGAACATGCGGAAGGGACGCCAAATAAACTAAAAAATCTTTTTCAGACCGAAGTGCATTTTTTTGATACGTGCAATAGATCAATTCGCAATCTTTATCCAAACCTTTGAATTCTTCCAACCGTGTGTGGGGATTTGGGCGACGTGTTGTTCCAATCTTGAATACGTGTTTTCCCGACCGGCCAATTCGTTTCGTTTTGACGGCGAAAACCCAGCCGGGGGAGGCAAATTCCTTGCTTTCCTTACTTTTCATGCTTTTATATGTTTGCGCAAATGTTTAACTATGTAACCAATGCAACCAATGTAACCAATGTAACCAATGTAACCAATGCAACAATTTTAATGTCAAAGTCTCCGAAATCGATTTGATCAGCGGAAAAAAAACAGCACCAAAGATAAGTAACATGACAAATCGCTCCACCCTCAACAATGAAATCCCATGTGACAAAAGTCAAATTTTCATTCTAAGGAATTTACTCAAGTCGAATCGCATCGCATCGGGTCCGGCCGTCTCGGGAACTCATGTCAGCATGGTTTTTCCAAAGGGCAAATTTCGTTTCAATCACGCGTCAATTGGCCATTTGTGGAATGAATTCTGCGGCATGTCACCGGAACAGCGATCTCAATTCGGTGTTGCAGAACAATCCAATGAAAGATATCTCCCGGTTTTGGGCGACATTGATCTCAAAGTAAGGGATGACCCCGAGACGTTGCCTGAAATGATAGAGAAAAAAATCAATGGAAGCGTGAATCACGATGTCAAGGACTATCCCGTTCGAGTTTTGTATGGTGAAGTCGAAGTCAAGAAACTTATCAAAATTTATCAAAATGTCCTGCGTGAAGTGGTTGAGGGTTGCAATGATCGCATGTTGACTTGCGTGTTATTGGAAAAGCCCATGTACAAGAGTCACTCCGGCGGACACGTCTACATTAAGAATGGATTTCACTTGCACTTTCCCTGGATGTTTCTGAGCCGTCAGGACTTGAACGTGCATGTCTATCCCCGAATTCAACAGGAGGTTCAAGGGCTGTTCTCCTATATTGGTTTGGACGATCCACTTGATATAATTGACACCGCTGTGACAAAAAATCCTTGGTTGTTGTACGGTTGCAAAAAAGAAGGATCACATATGCAACCGTACAAAGTGACAGACGTTTACACCTCAAACCTGAAGAAAGTTGATGTGAAGGATGCGTTCAAAAAGTACAAACTTTACGACGTCTCTTCGGGCGACCGAACCACCTTTGGTTGTCCGTGGGACGTTATGCCTCGGATACTTAGCATTTTTGCCAGTCACAGATCGACGCAACGGGTGAAAGCCACCGCCGTTGCCCCGTTCCACGCTCAGGACAACCATGATGAAAATTCCGACGCGTGCGTTGAGCTGGGTCCAGCCAACCCCGAAGACATGAACAAAGCTCGCGAACTCATCTCTCTCATGTCGTCGTGTCGGGCAGATTCCTATCGAACTTGGTTTTCAATTGGATGCATTGTGAAAAATATTAGTCGAGGTTCTCGGGATGGATATGATCTCTTCGATCAATTTTCCAAACGATCGTCCCAATACAGCGAAGCCGGGGTTATCGATTGTTGGCGCAATTTGGATGTCCGTCCCACGCCGGGCGTTGGATCCCTGATTCATTTTGCAAAGCTGGATAATCCCGATGGTTACGCGAGTTATCGCGAGAAACTGGTGAAAACAAAGGTGGATGCGACCATTTCAAATGGAATCACCCACAACGACCTGGCTCGCATGCTTTACGATCGATACAGAGGAGAATTCGTTTGTTCATCCGTGTCTAACCGGTCCTGGTATCAGCATCGCGGTCACATATGGGAACAGATCGAGGAAGGCACGACGTTGCGAAGCAAAATATCAGGAGAAATTTTGGAAGTATATCAAAAACAGATTGATGATGTCAAACTCAAGCAGGTCAAAGCTCAAGGCGAATACGAAGAGGCCGTCCTGAAATCTCAACTCAAACAGCTTAACAAAATTACAACAAATCTTAAGACAACAAATTTCAAAAGCTCCGTCATGAAAGAAGCGTTGGAAGTCTTCTACGATAGGGAATTCAGATCCAATTTGAACACTGACAAATTTTTGATAGCTTTCAAGAATGGAGTGTACGATCTCAAAACGGACGATTTCAGACCCGGCGTCCCAGAAGACTATTTGTCAAAAGCTCTTCCGATCAAGTATATGGAAAAATTTACCATTGATTCGGCTCCGGTCCGCGATATCAAGACATTTTTGGAACAGGTTTTTCCCGACCGCACCGTTCGCAAGTTTTTCCTTGATGCGTATTCGCAAATTTTCGTGGGGGGCAACGACAACAAATGGGTCATTTTTTGGACCGGCGACGGTGACAATGGAAAATCTGTCACGCAAGGCCTTGTTGAAAAAATGCTTGGGCCTCTCGCCATCAAATTTGAGACAACTCTTTTGACTGGAAAGAAAGGAAATCTTGGATCAGCCGCGCCGGAACTTTCCAGGGCCGGCCCCCCTGTTCGCCACGCCGTCCTTGAAGAACCGGAGAAGGGCGAGCAAATCAACTGCGGAAAACTCAAACAATTATCCGGGTCAGACTCGTATTTTGCGAGGGACTTATTCGAAAAGGGAAAAGACGCTCGTGAAATTGACCCTCAATTTACGTTGACTTTCATTTGCAATTCCTTACCCGACATGAGGAATCCGGACAAGGCCACGTGGAATCGCATCCGAGTCATACCGTTTGAATCTACGTTCGTACGACCCGGCATGGAATGTCCTGAAGAATACGAGGAGCAGATCAGACAGAAAAAGTTTCCCATGGATAAGAGATTCAACGAAAAAATTCCCAGCATGTTGCCAGCATTCGCATGGTATCTTCTACACCATAGAAGAACACAGCCTCCCTCCCCTCCACCGCCAAAGGTACTGGAAGCGACTCGTCAATATGAAATTGCCAACGACAAAGTCAAACTTTACATCAATGAAATTTTGGAATCGGCGCCAGATGAAAACATTGGACTCGCCGCGATTTGGTCGACGTATCGCGATTGGCAAAGGGAAAATTACCCCAATATTGCGTCTCCAGATCGACCCTCCATTATTCAATATTTCTCCAAAGTTTGGGGACCCATGTCCAAGAAACAAACTTGGGCCGGATGGCGTCTCAAACGCCGGTCGGATGACGATTCAGGGGGGGTCGATGACGGGTTGCCGGGAATGTAAATGGGTGACACATTGTCAAAGTGTCACAGTGTCAAAGTGTTCCATTATATTATATTAAAAATTGAAATCGATTGATTTTGACAAAGGTGAATTCGGTCAAACAAAGATCACCATGGCTTCTTCCGGGTGTGACATCGACCCTCGTTATTACGAAAATTACCCCTTGACCTGGGAGCTGGATGAGCCTCGGGACCGGATGACGCTCAAATTGCGATCCATTCACTCTTCAACCGCCCGTGCCATTGAAAAGGCTCTCGAAAACGAGGAGGAATACGAAATGTCGCGCCAACCCATGGGACGCCTTTCACCCTTCACGTGGAAGAACAATGTCGCCGAGAAGATTAAGAAAGATTGAGAAAGACGATGAAAGATTGAGAAAGACGATGAAAGATTGAGAAAGACGATGAAAGTTCAATAAAAAGAATTTCAAACTGTTTGTTTGAAATTGCGTATTATCTTTGCTGAGTTACCGTAGTTAAGACTTGCGAGACTTGCAACCAATCCAACTTATAAGAATGCGAAATACGAAAAAAATGTCTGCATCAATCATAAAATTAACGGCCGAGAATTCTTCACACAAATTAACCCGTCTGGATTTCGATTGCATGGCCGAGGAACGCCTGCTCCTGGACACGTCAACTTTGCTCGAATCAGGATGTCTTCACGTCGGCGACGATTCTGCTCGCAATTGTCACGAGTTAAGTTGCATGCTGTGGCCCAATGCGCAAAACAGAAAACCGAGGCTCTTGCATTTTAATATCACCCACAGCAACGGACCCTTTGGCGTTTTCTTCAAATCAACTTCGCACACATCAAAATACATCAAATTTAGAAATTCTTTTGAAGAAGCGGAAGACAGCGAATGCCTTATTGTAAACAGTTACGCATTCCGAGAGCATGGCACCAGAATCACGCTCCTCGCCGAAGCTGAAGTCAGAAACAAACAAATTGCGTCGGTGAGATTTACCGTTATAAATTACCCCTATTTCAATAACGAACCTTTCGACGACTCCGCCAAACTCGAGAACAAGGCACCCGAACTGCTCGCAGACGGCGGGGTCACGACGGACGAATCGGCGCTTGAAAATGGTCTGGAGGATGAAGATCTCCCCAACATTCTGTAAAAATTATCATTGGAAAATTACATGCCGTCCACAACCAAGGGTTTTCCAATCGAATCAACTCGCATCGTTTGATACTGCGACGATGTCGCGATGCTAAAGTGACATATTCCTTATGGCTAGGCGAACTCATTCCACCAAAACTTATTTTTTTTAACCATCCTCGCAAATTCATGCATTTGGAAACACGCCGACTGCATTGGCATAGATTATTGTTATCATTATCTGAATTGTATTGCGTAATAAATGAAAGGGTGTAAGAATCAAGTTTTTCCATAATATAATTGTAATTTCTTATTATGGAACATGTTACCCTTTAATTCCCTTTCATTCCCTTTGATTATCCGCAACCAATGCCGTTGGCGAAAGGACACCACCCACCACCTTGACCATCCCAGCCAGCATCTCGGAGCATGCTGCGAAGATGGGCTTCATTGCGGAGGGTGAAACGTGCAGGACCCTCAAATTTTTCCGTCGAGGGGCTGCTGTACACGCAAGGTGCTTTGCAACCCTCGCCCTTCACACCACACGTCGGCCCCCCATAGGAGCAACTCGCCTCGACGGCGGGGACGGCCGCCTTCCATTGGCAAGGGTCCTTGCAATCACCCGACGACGTCTTATCACTACATTTATCATCGTCCGTCCCACCTGTGCAACTCGCCTCGACTGCGGTGCTGCCCGAGTTCCACGTGCAAGGTGACCCGCAATCACCCGACTTCTTCTTTTCACTGCATGAAGGTGCAGCACACTTTCCGAATTTGCACTCCTCGGATTTGCATTCCGACATCAATGACATCAATTTGCACGCCTTTCCCCCGCGCCCGCATTTCATTCCGTCGTCGGTCTTAATGACCTTGCATTGACATGCCCACACATAGCCGCCGACTAAGACTAAGACTAAGAGGAGGAGGAGGGCGACCCACCCACCCTCACCCGATGATGAATTATCGTTATTTGCCATATTTTACTTTATTTAGAGCCACATTTTATGTAATAATAATAAATAATTTAAGAAGTAAAATGGCTTCCAAAGATTGCAACGCGAACGTCACAGCAGGTTTTATTGATCTCGCCACTTATGATGAATTGGAAAAATATATGTACGGGGCCGGGCGCGAGGGATGTGCGGTGAGCTACTTCGTCAGAGAAACAAAAAAATCCACATGGTTCACACAAATTCCGGTTATGCTTTCAATTATTGGAACACCCGATTTTGGACAGCAGTGGTCAGCCAAAATTTCAAAATCGGGAGATTATCTCTTGAATTCCTGGCTCCAATTCAAGCTGCCTCCAATTTCAACGGCTAGCACAACGCAAATTGACACATCTCTCAATCCCATCCTCTCAAACGGAAATATTAGCCAGTCAAACACAAGATGGCAACATCCTCTGGCAAATGTCGCCGTTGACCAAACCACCGGAGATGGCGGCAATGGCACTGGAATTCAATTTTCAATTACCAGCGGAGAGGGTTCGCAGGTGGAGGGAACAGCCCACACGCCGCCTGGGGCTCCGGCAGGGGATACATTGGATTGGTGGGTGCCAGATAGTGGCTTCACGCTTGGAAATTTCATAACAAGCGTGACTGTCACTGCAACGGGCGCCGACGTGGTATTTGCTGTAAATGCAAACGATAATGTCGCGGTTGGTGGACTTGGGAACTTCACCGTTCTCGCGCCCCAAAACAATGCCGCCATGGGAGGGACAAGCACTGTAACAGGACCTAATTCTGCATTACCGGGAAATGTCGTTACTTTCACTGCTGGGGGTGGGGGTGGAACCGGATTTACCATGGAAGTCGTGGACACACTCCCCCTAACTCTCAAAATACTTGATAGCGGTACTGGTTACCAAGTTGGCGAAGTTTTGGCTGCGAATACGCCCTTATATGGCGGAACATTTACCGTGACAGCTCTTAGCGGTTTATCCAATGGAACAGCGGGCGGATCGGGATACACGGGGGACGACGATGGGAGCCACAACACCTTTTCGATGGGAACCAGCATCGGGACGGGGGCCCAGGTAGACGCGACTCCTGTCGCGGGGAGTCTCACAAATATTACCGGCAGAGCCGGGGCAGCTTACGCCGGGGAAGGCTACATGGTTGGGGACATCCTACGCATCATTCAGAACGCAGGGGCGGTTCCCGACGTTTATGCCTACATCCAAGTTGATTCAATACTTGAAAATGATTTGAGACAAGGTACATTGACATCGGGGGTTATCACATACAACAACGCCAACAGGTTCCGTGCGACGGGCACGGTGATGGATGCGAATGGAGAGACTCACAGCGGAGCATTATCGATGCCCGCGTTGGGGCCTTTTTACCCCGCTGTTGATTCCATGACATGGTCCATGGTCACGGAGGCAACGACGTGGCAGGTCGAGTTGACCAATCCCGGAATTGGTTACCGGCCCGGAAATGTAATTAATATAGATGGTGGGCCCATAACGTGCGAAAGCATTAGAGACCCAGCCAAACCCACTGAATTTGAAACCATATGCCGAGGTCTTGGAGGTAATTCCCTTGCCAATGACTTGCAAATTACTTTGACTGATGGCATGTTCACGGAGTGGTATGCACAACTCGAATGGTGCCAAAACCTGGCCCACAATTTAATTCGGGAATGTTCACTTACGTGCAATGATCTAGTGGTGGCTCGCTTCGACAATTACGTTCTAGATTTTTGGACTCGTTTTTTGGTTCCTTATGGAAAGTTGGGCACCTATTATAACATGATCGATCAAACTTACGCGGGTGGAAGTTGGGATCCTTTCACGAATACGGAGGGACCCTCGGATTTTCTAACGTTGCCCCTGCCGTTCTTTTTCAGTCGAGATTCGGGATTGGCTCTGCCGACGGCAGCTCTTCCTTATAATGATCTTCGCATAAGATTTGATTTCAGAAATTGGGATGAATTGTTGATCCTGAAGGCTGAAAATAGCGCCGATGGAGCTGCCGATCAGCATGTGCAACAACGATACGTACCTCGTCTAAGCGATATAACAGGTGCAAGTGCTCCCACGCTGCGATCAGTCCAAGTTTGGGGACATTACGCTCTTGTGACCAACGACGAAAGAAAAAGGATGAATTGCGCGCGTCGTCAAATGCTCATTGAACAAACGTTAACATCCCCAATCAAACCATTCGTGCCTTTCGTAGAGGCACAACCAGTGTTCAATCTCAACATGATGCATTCCATTAAAATGTTATTTTTCGCGGCGCGAAACACTACTGTGTGGAATGATTGGTCAAATTATACGACGTCATCAATTGTTGGTTCGACCACTGGATATTACGGAAGGGACCCGTTTGAAAATGTGACTTTGTTGTATGAAGGAACCAGTCGTTTGTCGGAAATGCAAATTAACTACTTCACACAAATTCAACAATATTTATATAGCCCCGACACCAGCGCCTCTAGTTACCCCACGGGCGTTTATTTTTATTCCTATGCCATGGATGGATTAAACGTCGATCCCACGGGGTCTACAAACTACGGAAGATTGGCGCAGGTGAGCATTCAACCCAAAGCCAGCAACTACGCCATCCAATCGGCAAACCCGATCACAGTCTCAACGGTTCAGCCCGCAACGGGCTGGGGGAATGGTGTTCAGCGCTACGAGTTTGTTGCCGTCGGGGTATGCAACAATGTTTTGCTCATCGACGGTGGCAGCATGAGATTTGCGGTTATGTAACTCATGTAACTCATGTAACGCGTGTAACTTTTTAATTTTGAATGCACCCCCGGCACATTCAAAATTGTCTTTAATATCTTTTAATCTTTGTGCTGGCTGGCTACCAAAATTATCGCGGCATACAGCACAACGGGTAAATTCTCACCCAGTTCAAACAAGGAATCGATAAGGCGCATATTCCCCTGTTTTTTGGAATACCATGCATGGGCCTTCCTTGTCATGCCTGGAATATTATTATCCACCACTGCTTCGCTCGTTCCCGCCATCAATGCAGTCACGAACAAAAACCCTGTTAGAACGCGCAGCGTTTTCTGAGTGCGACCCACAGAATTGGAGGCCAAATACATTGAGTTTATAATCATCAAAGCAAAAGCCGTTATTGCCATTCCCAGATGCCGGGATTTGGATTCGTGATTTTTTTTGTCATTTCCGTAAGGAACTTCCAGAAGCCCGAACAGAAGAACTGCTATTGCCACAGACAAAAATATTGGGACCCCTTTTTTCTCCATGTGGTCCATCCCAGAAAATACACCAATGCTTCCCCAGGTTCCCGCGACCAAGAACAAAATTGTAAGCCACCACGTTGCCACTCCCCGTCTTTCCTTCGCGCAAGGCGCATCTTTCCAACCTAGCAACGGGCACCGAATTGCACGCAGGGCCCGGGAAATAAACATGTTGCGTTTTCGTTGGGGGACGCACACATCGTTGTTTGTCACACGGCACGTCGTAAAAGGAGTCAAATAACCATCTTGTTTATAAACATTAGAGTAAGCCAGGGGCAACCACCCGGCGATTCCAATAAATGCAAGTATGCCCCACGCCGAAATTTTAGATTTCATTTTAATAGTGTTTATTATTCCCAAGGTACAAAATTTTCCCTTCACATACCCAAAAACTCCCTCGTCTTCTTCGCCATTGATTCCCGGTGTGCGATCGCCAGCGCCTTCACCCGTTCCTTGTCTTCTTCCGCGAACACAGAGAATGTTTTGCTCTTGCGCTTTCCCTCCTTATCTGCCCACACCGCCTTCCAACGACCCTTTCGGTTTCCGACCGGCTTGTGCCACTCAACACCGGTGTGTCCACTAGTGTTATTCTTCTGCTTACCTTTGTTCTGGGCATTCACGCGACCTCCTCCCTCACGGGTGTTGCTTCGAAGATTGTTCAGGCCGTCCCGATCGATGTGATCGACCTCCGAAAACCGAGGATACAGTATGCTGTGAAGCTTTTTGTTACGGTCGCCTCTTCCTATCCAAGCATAACAGGTTTTCTTTCCCTTTTCTAAATACGCCCGGACCGCGCCCTTAGACCGAATAAATTCAAGTTGGTCTGTTTCCAACTTCATACATTTTTCAATTTTTGGATTGCCTCGTCCATTGTTCTGCAAAAGCTTCATCTCGTAGTATTCGTACCCGGTCGGCAAAACAGGATGACTTACTACGGTAACCAGTCGCACTTGGTTCTTGGTCAACCCTCTCTTTTCACATTCGCGTTTTTGAAAAGATTCGGCAATGGTACGGGTAAACGATCCGTGCACTTTTTTATGAAAAGTCTTGCCACATCCGCCGTGTTCTTTCTTGAAATTAACTTTGACGCGTTTGTCTGTTTCCTGCAAGTACCCGACAGGGATTCCGCCTGACCAAGGACCCTTTGCATATTTTTCTCCAATTTTTCCTGAAGTCGAAGACTTCGAAGCCAATATCGGCGTCCAATATTGGCGACAACTTGAGCATGGTCCGTCAGAGGTTCTCATCCAATTGCTCGTGTGCACGTTAAATTCTGTGTGACACTTGCATGCAACCACGATATGCCGAGATTTATTCGACACACCTTTGTAGGTGTATTTCAAGTCCTCGCATTTCTGTTTGCACTTGTCGATTACATTCTGTCCAATTCCTTTCTTACTGCACTGCCCGCATCCAGAAAACTTTTTAACGAGTTGTTGCTTCAGTTTTTTGTCGCAATTTCCACAGTGGCAAGTGAAGTCAATGTAACGCGAATCTTTGTCGTTTATAGACCAGTTGCTGCATCCGGCCGATTCAATGGCTTCGGCAATTTTTTGACGGGTTTTTTCTGTGATTTTTGGCATTGTTTTTGAAGATCGTGCATGTTTTTAGACCAAATCGATTTCGTTTTTTCAACACCCTTTTGATGTTGTCTGGAAGGTAATTTAATTATGTTTTCTATACCATGATGGTATAGAATTGATTGGGTGGAGGCGCACTTTACAAAACTGGGAATCCCAAAGCACCACCTGACACGCGAATGATATTGTTGTCAACAGCCGTGAGAACGAATTCGTAGGACTGCTTCCAGCCGACACCGTCGGCGGTGGCAACGTTGGCGATACCGGATGCTGCGTTGGCCTGCTGTGCGACGAGACTGGAGTTGGGGACAATGCTGACGTTGGTGAGTTTGCCGTAGTTGGTGGAACCCATGGGGTCGAGGCAGATAAAGTCGAGGGAGTAGGAGTACATGTGGTAGCCGGTGACGGTCGGGATGACCGGGGCGTGGTAGTAGGGGTTGACGAGGGAGAAGTAGTCGGAGCCCATGGAGCCGAGACGGTTGGTGTTCTCGTAGACGAGGGTGGTGTCGAGGATCGGGTCGACGGCGTAGTTGTTGGTGAACTTGCCTCCTTGCGGTGCGACGCCGAGACCGGGCGAGGAGCAGGTGTAGTTGGACCATTCGGAGCTCCACGTCTTGTTGCGGACGGCGAAAAAGAGGACCTTGATGGCGTGGGAGAGGCGGAGGTCGTAGCTCGGCTGCGGGACGGTGCTGGGGGAGAATGTCTGGCGGTTGGCCGTCTGGACCTGCTCGATGAGGATGTCGCGCGGAGCACAGGCCATGCGCTTGCGCTCGTCGTTGGAGACGATGGCGTAGTTGGCCCACACCTGGACCTTGGTGAGCTGCGGGTCGGCGCCGCCCTGGAGGTCGGAGGCCTGGACCGTCTGACGGTACTCCTGCGTGGAAGCGGCGGCGAGGTTTTCCCGGATGAGGAGCTCGTTCCAGTTGCGGAAACTGAAGTTGATGCGCATCTCGTTGTACGGAAGGGCCGCGGTCGGGAGGGCGACGCCCGAATCGCGGGAGTAGAAGAAGGGGAGGGGGAGATTGAGCATGGTAACGCCATTGTCGCCCGGGACGGTCGGCGGGAGGGCGTGCTGGCCGGTCTGGAGGGTGGTCAGGGCCGCCGTGTTGCCGATCATCTGGTTGTAACCGTCCTGTTTGCCCGCCGGGACCGTGAAAGCGGACCAGAAGTCGAGGTGGAAGGAATCGAAACGAGCCGCGACGAGGTCGTTGAAGGTAATGCAGCAATCCTTGATGAGATTGTGCATCAGGTTGCGCGTCCACCGAATGCCCGCATTCTCATCGTCGTTGGCAAGCTGGACCTGAGGAAGACCCACGCGAAGCCACGTCTGGAGAAGGTAATCGCCGGCGCGCGAAATGCTGACGGACCAATCCTGACCGAACTGGGCCTGACCCGACGCATTGGAAAGGATCACGGGAACCTGAGTGAACCAGGTACTTTTGCGAGTTTCACGCACAAAATAGGCCGTGGCCGTATCGCCGCCATACAAGTAGCGTTCAATTTCATCGAATGTTGCCAAATCGATAAATCCACTGGTGATGTTTGAAGTGCTGATAGAAGACATTTTATTACCTCCAATATTATTTTTTTAAGTGACAAATGAAATTTTAGTTGAAATTATTATACATTATGCACACACATTAGTTACATTACCTTTGTAAATAATGTAATCAAAGAATCAAAGAATCAAAGAATGACATGTGTTTATTCCATCTCAACCACTTTCATTGGATCCAACACGCAGTTGTCATATTTTTTGCCCAACTGATTAGACACCAAACGCACGTCGTTCACGCGGAAGTCTTTGTTGTGGTGAGTGTGACCGTAAACCCAAACGGACACATTTTTCTTTAACAAATCTTCGCGATTGGAAGCATAGAATTCTTCATTCTTTGTGCCCAGTTTGCGCAACGTTTTCTTGGTAGGGGGATAATGGGTAATTATTGCCAGGCGGACGTCATCATTCTTCGCTGCCGCATTGATTATTCGAAGGAGCCATTTGACATCGCGCGAATGCAATGCCATGTAAGTTCGTTTGTCTATATTTAAATTTTTGCGAATGTAATCTGGATAATAAGACACGTCTCTTATGTCGCTCCAAAATGTTGCACCGGCAAATAGGATGTTATTGATCTTGACGGTTTTGCGATCCAACACGTGAAGATTTGATATCTTGCGGCCCAGAGACAAAGCCCTCTGTCTTAAATCTCCCATTGAAATGACATTCCTTCCTTGACTTCCTTGATGTGACTTGATATTCCTGTTTCCGGGTCGCGCCGGTGGGCGTTGCTCGGCGGAACTTGACTGGTAGTACTCGTGATTGCCAACAACGTATATCACATCCTGAAATCCGTCGCACAGCTTGGTGAAAAATTCGGCCAGTTGGGACATGTCGCGAAGAGATCCCACATCTCCGGCAAGAACCAAAATTGGACTCACCGGCCTGATCACGGAAAAAGGATCTCTAATGAAATTCTGTTCCAAATGAAGATCGGAGACTATTTGAAATGATTTTTTTCCTGTTGTCATTGGTGTTGTTGCGTGAAAACACCGTTGACCCTCGGGTCCGATCAATTTTGTTTTCACATTTTGAAATGTGAAAATCTTTACTTTCTTTACTTTACTTTATTTACTTTCTTTGCTTAATTGTAAGCCTGAACGGTATTTGCCAGACCGGCCGGTATGATTGCAACGATTTCAATCAACGGTTCAGAACCCACCTGGACCTGCTGCGACTCACCCGAAACCATGACGGCGTCGTCCGTGTCTGCCGGGTTGGCGGTCGGGACATTGGTGATCGAACTGGCAAACCATTGTGTCGTCGCACTTGCTTGATACGGACCTCCGGCGGCAGTGTCCGGCCCTCGCAAGGGGCTGTTGGCTTTGCGATAACGAAACACAACCTTCGCAGTTCTCTTGGGATTGGGCATGTCAGCCGCATTCCGCGGAACAACAAGTTCCATGGCGTTGCCAAAAAAGGATCCCGTCTCCAGGACCGGCTGGGCGCCGACGGCGCTCACCGTCGCTAAACCGGTTTGAGCAGGAAGTACGGTGTTGACTTGGCCTTGGCCTGCCTGGTTGGCGAAAAATTCAGGGGCATAACGCACCTGGTAGGTGTTCCCCGCCAGCGTCAACGCGCCGCACGCACCAGTCAACGCGAGGCGAGCAATATCATTGGGAAGGCCGGCGTCGGCTGCGAGGCCGGCGCCGCCGGGCGTATTGCTGGACAGGCCCGTCCCCGTGGCCCTACTGGCCGGACCATTATCCATGACAACTTCCATAACCGCAATGTCACCGTCCAGCACATGTTGGCACCACGAGCCATCGCGCGTGAAATTGTTGCTCACCTGTCCGACGCCGGTGGCGTTGCCCTGTGCCGTCGTGCCGAAGACCATGCCCATGAGCTGGGCGGCCGACGCGAAATTGGAAGTCATTCCAAGAGCCGGGAGCGCAGACGCCAACGGTGCGGTTTGACCGGTTGCCGTAGACAATTGATTTCCCGTTTGGGGGTAGGTAGTGCGTTGCTCAGACGCCGGTAGCTGAACGCTGCCGAACATAATCCCATTGCACCCCGTCGGAGGGTCAGTTTGGACATTGGCCACGCCGGAAGTGGTGCCCGCCCCCATAGTGACGCGAGTGGCCGAAATGGTACCCAAATTGCAATCGCGGTTGTTCATTCGAACATGAAGACTGGGCGGCGTTACCATGGTGGCGGGAGTCGCGTTTGGAGTTGCGGCCACGGTGAGGTAATCCGTGCCAGCGCCCGCAACGGGCCCTGCAAATCCGAGAATATTACGACTTCCGGACTGCGCATTCGCGATCGCGGCCGCGACCGATTCAGGTCCAACCGAAGAACCTGTCGTTTTAATAGAAAATTCCAATCCTGATGTTGACATTATTCTTTATTTAACGACAAGGTTTTTTTTTGACACAATACTCTTACAACCGATAAGAGTTGTGAGACTTGTAAGAGTTGTGAGACTTGTAAGAGTTGTGAGACTTGTAAGAGTTGTGAGACTTGTAATTGCTGCAACGATTGATGCCAGCGCGCATCAATCTAAACAAGACGATCCCAGACAAAAAATGAACGAACCACCTCCATCAAAAACTATCCACGTGAAAGAACTGAATCTTGATATTATTCCACCCTGCACTGCCCGGGCCAATGAACCTGAATACGGAGGGAGCAAAATAGTCGTCGTGGGAAAGCCGGGCACAGGAAAATCAACTTTGATCGCGAGTTTGCTTTACGCGAAGAAGCATATCATTCCCTGTGGAATGGTGATGTCGGGATCCGAAGACTCAAATGGTTTTTATTCAAAAATTTTCCCCAAGAGTTTTGTTTTCCACAACTACGACGAGGAACAGTTAAAACAATTCGTCAAACGGCAAAAGATCGCAAAACGTCATTTGCCCAACCCGTGGGCAGTTGTATTGTGTGATGACTGTACCGACTCGAACAAAATCTTCAACTCCAAAATTCAACAGGGTTTGTTCAAAAGGGGACGTCATTGGAAGATGTTGTACATTTTGTCCTTGCAATATGCCATGGATGTAAAGCCATCCATTAGAACTAACGTTGACGGAGTGTTCATTTTGCGTGAACCAATCCTCAAAAATCGCAAATCGCTCTTTGAAAACTATGCGTCGGTCATCGGAGACTTCAACATTTTTTGTCAGCTCATGGACCAATTAACTAATGATTATTGTTCTTTGTATATTCATCAAGCCGCTCACACCAACGACTGGCGAGATTGCGTATTCTATTACAAGGCAGATTTGGTACCCAAAAATTTCAAGTTTGGATGTAAAGATTATTGGAAGTTCCATCACAAACGATTTAACCCACGGTTCGTCCGGGACATGGAATTTTAAATATCATTTTCAAACGTTTCAAACGTTGCAAAAGTGTAAAAAGTGTAAAAAGTTTATCTGTAAGCAATTGAACTTCTGTTAACTCTAGAGCCTATTCTATTCGGGACGGTGCAAAGACCATCTGATTCGTAAAAAACGTTGCGAGGCGGAACCGGATTTAATTGATGGTGAGGATGAGGATAACATGTTGCATATTGTTCCGTGCCCTTGGCACAGTAACAAGGCGGCAAATATTTTTCATTTGAGAGCACGGTTCGCGCTATGGTGGTATTACGGTACATTTATTGCTAATGAATATATTATTTGATCGTCTTTGGTGTCGCTACTGCTGGTCACGTCAATTATGTCCGTCACGTCAATTGCGTCCGTCACGTCAATTGCGTCCGTCACGTCAATTGCGTCCGTCACGTCTTCTATGAACGGCAACACTTCGCGATCTATCTTTTTTATGTACCCATCAACGACGAAGTGCATCCACATGCAAACGCAATGGAAATAAATTCCCAGACAAACCAATAATCCTGCAACTTGAAGTTCGGGATATTGATCGTACAAAATAATCCAGCATCCGCCGAAGGTCAAAACGGGGAAAGCTCCGGCAGTGCTCCCTCGAAACACCCGCAAGGCTATTTTGTTCCGAGGTAGGGGGTAGGTGAAATATATTACAAAAATGTGGATCAAGAATAACCATGTTAAAAAACAAAATATTCCTGCACCGAAAATATATGGATAGTATGGCATGGGAATTGCCGCCGTGGCTGAAACGGAAATCAACATTATTCCCGTCAACGCAGAATTGTGATGTATCAATCTGCAAAAATTGGTCAAGGAATGCTTCATGGGAGGGCTCAAAACATATTCTGTATCGCACACGGTACAATGAGTTTTCGCCCGTTCGGTCGGAGCATTTTGAATCCACGTTTGCAAACACGCTGGATGAATGCCGATCGCGCTTCCTCTGCATCGACACGGTTTAAAAAAATCCTCCGGTGGGCCAGATTCCAAGCAGATTCTGCAAAAAGGTCTATCAGCATCTTCCCCGGCAACGCGAAACACGAGGGGCGAATTTGATCGAAATGCCATTGAATAGTAAGTGCTTTCTTGTAAGAACTATTTCCTACAAATCGACACAAACGTGCCATAGCAATTGAAAGCTTGAGTTTGAGGGTTGTATTGAACACCGGTCAATTTCACATGGCGTTCTTGAGCGGTTTCAATGTCACCAATGTCGTAGCCAATGTAGCCAATGCAACCAATGTAGCAGGGGGACGGACCAGCGAGGGAATATTCGTATGGAACGTGTTTGTCGTCAACAACGAATCCACCCTTTTCATCCCTCGGCACAAGCACCTTCAAAACTCCATCCAATTCCAAAAGCACACCCCTCTCAAAAATTAAGCACACTTTTCCAGTTCTGACATCACCGACGAAAGGTTTCATACACCTTGCATCAAATTCCACATCACACTGAACAGATGAATTGGTTGGAGATATCTCACAATCCACAATTTTAACATCCAAAATATCCAAAATGTAACCGTCGTTCTTTGAACAATAATTGACGTATTTTTGTCGCACTCTGTCTTTCACATTCTCATCAACGCGTTCATTCAAGATTGACGGTTCGAACTGAAGACGGCGCACAATAGTTGTGACAAATGTCCCATGCCCTTCAGACTTTTTATTTGTCATTATCTTTGGAAGTATTGGAAGTCTTTTTCAAAATCGTTTTCAATCTTGAAGTGGAACTTTGGTAATAAAACAATGAAGACACAAGGGAAAAACATTTTGTCCAACCTCCTGAAGTCTGAAAAAAATATCGAAACCATTCTGCGATTGATAGGAAAAATGTCTTCCAACGATCGACAATTCGACCTTATAATGAGCCAAGTGGTGCACGATTTGATAACCAAAAAGAGAAACGTCATTCAGATAGGTAACGATTTGAAACGCAAACGGTATGGCTGGAATCATGTATTTTTTGACAAGATTGCACGGGACTTTCACGAAGTGAATCAATTCATCAAAAATCCAATGGAAATCGAAGAAGGCATTTTTGAATGTCGGAAATGCGGTTCCAGAAAAGTTTTTTCGTATTCAAAGCAGACACGTGGATGTGATGAATCATCAACGACTTTTGCCGAGTGTTCAAATTGTAAAGCGAAATGGACATACTCGGGGTAAGACAGACGACGCAATGACGCAATGACACAATGACACAATGACACAATGTAATTTCTATTGTTAAAGAAAGAAGATAAGATGACAACACCATGCAATCACAACCCCATCCGAGGCGGCACGAGGTCGCCGCCTCGGTCTCCCAGGGCGTATCGAGTCAGGAGAGCGGATGGAACAGCTTGTCCAAGCCAATGCGTGGAATGGTACAAAAAAGGTTTTTCCGACGCGGAGCGGTTCAGTCGCGCAAATGTGCGTTCACATGTGAAAGGCTCTGAGAATTATTGGAAGCGCAAACTGGAGGAGCAAAAATCAAAGGACTTGCAAAAACTTATGGTTATGGAAGCCGAAAAAAACAAAGCCCAGGCTCTTGTTACAGTTTTGCAAACAAATTTGGACGATGTTCTGGACAACGTGGACAACGTGGACAACGTGGATGACCCGTACGACGACAATGCACCCTCCGAAAATCTGATGGATTTTTACAACTTTGACCCGGACGACCGGGATTTCGATCCCGACGCTGAACAAGAATCGATACCCTACGAAGAACTTGAAGAAATGATGAGACGGCGCGAGGACAACTAATTATTTCATTATTTCATTATTTCATTAATTATTAATTAATGAAAGCAATGCATTGGTTACATTAAACTAATTCCACATCAATTGGCGTAAAGAATATTCTTTGCCAATGTCCAACCCACTGCACCAGAACATCGATCGATGGCATCTTGGTGCTTCCACCCGCAGCGCCCAGAAGGAGGGTGTCGCCGTATCCTTGAACGACAGTACCGTCCGCCGTTCGTTCAAATATTTGATTCACGGTGGGCACAAAATTCACATAAGAATTTTCACGATAATTGGTGATTGGAATTCCCGTTACTGGATTTAGCGGCCGCGTGGTTATCATTCTTAGAGGAGATGCGGTGGATCCGAGGGTTGGAATTATTCGCAGAATGGCCGACTTGTCTACGTCGGGTGACACTTCCGCTCTCGTCCCCCAAATCACCTTGTGAAGTCTGTCCGCATTTGCGGCCGTGTTTTCTCCGAAGGAAAGATCGTGAATTTGAATTGGATTGTCACCCAGTTCAATAATTTTTCTGCTCCGGTCGAGGTGACTAAAATTTATTAAAAGAGGTCCCGCCACGTTCGTCATAGATGTAGATGATTTTTGTATTTGGAATCTCCATTGTTCATCTGCATTCAAACCATAGGTTAAAGTGCCCACTCCAATGGTTCCCATATTTCTCTCGTCCGCATTGTTATTTAATATTTCGATGGTTTGGCCGGCAATGTTGGGGTTGCGGTTTCCAATAGTAAAATTTGTAACTAACGGCACACTCGATGGCAACCCGACCGCTCGGGCAGCATATGGTGGCGCCGGACCATTGAACGTGAAATATATATTATCATCAGCATCCTTGTGATATACAATATTGGTCACGTCTTCAATTTGCTGTATTATTGTGAAAGGTCGATATCTATTTCCAAAAACTATTCGGTATCCGCCAATGGCAATTTCGGGGTCCCATGGATGTCCCCCCTTCTGTCGCAGATCTGCCCTCAGACAACCGTTGGAAGCACCTCCGTGGCGGAACGGTGCGCCAGGTACCGTTGTATAATCGTCAAACACTGGCGCACCGTCACCTGGGATGAAGGGCTGGGTTCCAGATCTTGGCGTCATATAAACACCGGACAAATCCCCCGGGTAAGATTCTCCGGAGCTGACACCGGTTACGGTAAATTGCGCATCAAGGCCCGCTGGGTTTGGATTTGTGATTGTAATGGTATCTCCAACCGAGTAACCAGATCCAACAAACACTGCCCGGACAGTTACTATTATGTCAGAGAAACCCGCTAGCTCGGTTGGCGTGAGTACAAGACCTGTGCCTGCCCCGTTCGTGGTTGTTCCGTAAAACTGCCCCAGATTAAATCGCGAGCCACCATTAACCACGCTGAGAGTCAGAACACCGCCAAGGGGTGCAACAAAATCTATAATATTGGTGCTGCAGTTCGCAAAGGCAGTCCCTCTGTTGGTCCCTGCTGGGAGTGGGTTGCCGAAGGTGATTGAGTTGCCAGATTGCTCGGCAATAAGAGTGCCAGCACCTAGAGTTCCTTCCCCAACATAAGGATTGGTTACGAAGCATCTGTTTGCCACAACGTTGACACCGCGATCTCCTTGCAGTCTGTATCCCGGCAGTTGGTCGGTTCCAACGACGACGGGTCTTGCATTCAAATCATCGGTCGTGAAATTCAAATTACTCACTGGAGGAGATGCACTTTGGGAACCACGCGTCCAAGCTCCCGCCGAGATGCCTGTTTCGCCTGTCGTGATGGATGTTGTATTAACCGTGGCCGGCTTATCAAAGTAAATGCCGGTCATATGAACCGATTCATAAGGGTTGGCTACGGCTGGAATGGGGTTAGACAACGTCACAAGCTGGTTTGTTTCGCTGTAGGCCCCAGTATTCTGAAAGTTGAGCGTCACATCGGATGGAACCGCTTGAAGTGCGATGAAATTTCCATTGAGCATGCTTGAAATATCTTTGTCGGTTAGAACTTTTATCGTGGAGGACGCATCGGTTCCATCATATGATGAAACAAGGGTTGATGCGGTACTTAACATTTTGGCATATGAATTTTGATCAGCACGTGATACCATTTTGTTACAAATTAGAAAAAACCTTTTCTTCGCGTCTTCGCGAAATTTTTATCATAATCTTTCCATTGGTTCCATTGGTTCCATTGGTTCCATTGGTTCAAAATTTGATAAAAATTTTCATCTCTGCTTTCTTTTTTTTTTCTTCCTCTTTTTCTTTCCGCCTCGACACGGCGACCGCGGTGTTGGCAAATGTTGCGACTCTTTTTCTCCGACACATTCAATGAAAGAGGGGCGTTGAGGGGAAGTTGACAAATTCATGGCGGGGTTTGCCAATCCAGCCATCATTGGTTGAAGCGCGGCTAGTTGCTCCGGCGGAAGAGACTGCGTAATGGATTGAACGGACTGCATCAACTGTCCCATATCCAATTTGCCCGATTCAATATTGTCTTGCATGCCACCGACCATCTCCTGCAAAAACCCGGAGCTGAGCATCGAACTCATGGCTTCCATGGGATTGGCCCCGGGCGTGACATGGGCCTCCACTTTCTCCATCATGTCGCTCAAAAAAGGGTTGGAACGGAACAAATCTTCCAGATCGGGTGGGTCGGCATTTTTATTCCTCTCCTTGAAGACATCGGCCGCACCGCTTTCAGGATCAAAAACCATACTCAAAACGAGAAGGTGATCAAAAATAATTTTAAGAGTTTCTGCCGCGCTTTCTTCCTTGAGAACTTCGGCGAAGAGGATGCCAAAATCGACTTTAACTCTTTCGCTATATGCCATCACGGGAGCGTTCAAGGCCGTATTGGAATTCAAAATTTCAGTTCTGTTGGATGTGACGAATTTTCTCACGATGGAAATATGCTTTTTAACGGCGTCCAGATGCTCCGCCGGGTTCGTTTTGCTCAACAGATGATCATAAAGTTTTAAGGATAGATTGGACTCAAAGAAAAGTTGGAGTTCGTGAATGAAATTTTTGAGCGAATTAAACTGGGCTTCGCTTTGATCGCATTGATTGAGGACTTCTTGGTCCACGTGGTCAGATTCAGATTTTTCCATTTCCTTATTTAGTCTGTTTGTAATACGGAAATGTGGCTTTAAACTATTAAATTATTCAACCTGGAACCCGGATTGTTTATTCATAATCAACGAGCGACTCGGCCAGGCGCTCCAGCTCGGTCAGCAAGAAGTCTTCGTTAAACCCATTGTCAAAAGAAACGACCGCAAATAAATTCATGTCTATGGCCCAGTTTTCCAAGGGTCCCAACGCAACTCTAGCGTCTTCATCTCGAACCCAATCTATGGAATTCCTCACGGCATCCCATCCAAAAAATTTAATGAAGAACTGCCAAGACGGGATTGGTATTGCCTTCAAGGACCCATAGTCCAAATCGTGTCTTTCATAAGGTTGCTTTCCCGGCGGTCCTGACAGGCCAAAAAACAAGTTATCTCGTTGAATGATGATCCCTGCATTTTTACACTCGTTTTCCCTGCACTGATGGCAAAAAGCAACTATCATTTGCAATAGGGCTATGAGACCGCCGGGACCTCTATCAAAATCAAGGCGATCGAAAATCATAATGAGATTTTGATACAGACGGCATAGCGTTTTCAATACTAACCATCGGTGCCAACGAATGTCCGATAACACCGTTTGCATTTGCGTTCTGTGGTTCTGGGACGGTCCATTTGAAGTCACGACGCTTTCCAAATCTTTGATTCTCGTATTCATACCGCAGAATTCTGCCACCGTCTCACTTATGATAGAAGCGATGCTCATTGACGACAACATCTGTCCGATTTCTTTGTCAGTGTCGAGGTCGCGATTTTTTGATCGATTCCATTTTTTTGAGACTTCCAATGCTTCCAATACTTCCGAGACTTCCAATACTTCCTAGACTTCCTAGACTTCCTCCAAATTCTAGGTCGAGAATGGCCATACCTTTCGATAAGGAATGTTTGGAATTAATGGCATCCAAATGGGATTGATTCGATATTTTGGTGGAGACGGGGTCGCGAAAAGATATGACATGCTGGAAAGAATTTCTTGATGTAAAATTTACATCAGACGATATTTTTAAATCGAGAGCTCCGTAAATCTCAATCGGCGAATTGCATTTGAGTTTTCTTTGCACTTCGTCTCTATTTTTCAGGAATTTTGTTAGTTTTTTTTGGAGATACCCTTCCAACGCCCTCCCAAACAGCATCAGGGAGCAGAGCATTTTTTCAAAATTGATGTCGTTCAGTCGAACATGCGACGCAATATGGTCAATGCCGTGCAGTATCATAGTTTGAAATTCAACGATGGCTTCGTTTTGGTCTTTTTTTGTGTAATATTTTGCCATTACGCTTCGGGCTGCTTCAACCACCAATCTCAAAATTCTCAATCTGGAATAGCTGCTTTGAACCCGCGTTTCAAATTTAGCAAACTGTTTTAGAAAAATTTTATAGTATGACAACAGACCGGATTCCGATTCAATCTTTCCCGAAGTTATGGGCAGCTGTACCAATGATGTTAAAATATCCACAGCATACGCGTCATACTTGAAAAACAGTTCCGATATCTCTTTTTTGTTGGCTCTGTGCAAAAAATTCAAAGCCTCGTTGCCGATCGATTCGTCATCGTTTAGATCCCATCCGCAATCAAAGTCCACGTTGATTTCCTTGAAAGTTGATTTCACAAATTTGCGAATTTTCATGACGTCCTTATTCTTGCGATGTCTCATCATTTGACTGCTCACGGAGCAAAGGAACAATTTTGCGTCTGCAAATTTATCACGGGCACAGGACACAAATCCCACATTGGTGTGAGCCAGAGATTGATACATAGGCCCCCTGTCGATCAAATCGACGTAACTGAATCCAAAATCTATTATTGTGGGGATGTAACCGAGGGTAGGCAAAGCAAAGGCATTCCCCTTGCCGGGTCCGTGGAAGACCAAAACAAGATCTGGATCGCATCGCTTCATCAAAATGTTGCTGGTGTGCAGATCGTAGTGGGTGAAGCCGATTTCTTTGTTGGCAAAATACAAACTCACGAGGATTATTTTGATGGACGCCGCGAGAATATCGATGCCGACGCTCTCTTTCTTCTTTTTGATGACTTTGGACATCGAGTATCCAGGAACATATTCATAAAATAAGACCAATTTTTCCACGGTATTCTCGCACATCTCGAACGGATACGGGGCTCGGCTACTGGGATTTACTTTATATATTCCACTGTCATAGAGTTTGGAAAATATTGGATTCTTGAGTTGATTAAGCCTCGATGCTATTACCAATTCGTGATCCATGAGGAAGTCTATGTGTTGACTCACCTTGTAGACGTAGCGAACACCGCTTTCGCGGTGTTCCACCAATCCGGCGATGCCTTGCTTCCCTCTTTTAAAGGTCCGGATGTGGATGTAATCCGTTTTTTCCAGAAGATCTGCATTGCTTACATTGCTCGCATTGCTCGCATTGCTTACATTGCTTACATTGCGTTGGTTTGAAAATGTGGACGATGGGCCATTTTTTTTCATTGTCATACCTTGAAAAATTAATTTATTTCAGCACGGAATCTTTTAACTCATGTGCATACTTCAAAATCGATTTAAAGGAACCGCGGCAGTGATGAATCAAAATGACAACAACAACAACCGCGAACAAAAAAGTGTTTCAATTCGACTTCGACGCCATCCCCGTCTCGACGCGGACTTTTACGGCATCCTCCAATTTGACGATGAACATTGAAAAAATAGCAGAAATTCTCCCGGTGGTTCCTCTTGACACTGAACTGCCGGTTCGCAAGAAACGCTCTCCATCGCAGGGACGCGCAAATAACCACCAACGCAATGCTCCCCCCCAACCTACGTTGCCGTCCGGCACCATCATCAATGTTAATTACATGGGAAAAATAAGAGGTCCCACCCTCAAACACAAAAAACCATCAAAACGCTGGTTCAGAAATTCATTTTCCATCGTGGTTTTCTTAGACAAATACATCAACTTTAAAGTATGCTCCAACGGCACATTTCAAATCACCGGAGCGCTTGATTTCCACCATGCCGTCGGTTGCATCAAAAAAGTGTGGGCTGTTATCAAATCGAAAAAGTCGCTTTATTCGTTTTCCGACGGGGGGGCCACATTGAAATGTTTGATCATTCCCGCCATGAGAAATCTTGATTTTAACCTCGGCATCAAAATTAACAGAGAATCGTTGGACGCATTCATAACTGCCAGGGACGACAGTTCGGAAAATTATCACTGTCTCCTCGAGTCGTCTTTTGGTTATACTGGTTTGAACGTCAAACGAAAAATTACCACGCCGATCGAAAAACTCCAGATTTTGAAGATCCACCTCACAGCCGAAGAAAAAGACAGTGAGTGGGGCGGAATCGAGTCAACGTACAAAGAATATCTTGATATTTTACCAGAAAAAATGAAAAATGCCAAACTGGCCCACGTGAGATACAACACGTGGCTCATATTCCATTCGGGAAAAATAATTCAATCCGGCCTTAGCGAAGGTTTTATGAGAGGTCACTTCAACGATTTCATCAAACTCATTAATTCGGCTCACGCGACAGGGAAACTCGAAGAGGTTCTTGACACGTCTCCCATTGCATAAATTAAATACTTAAAATACGTATTTTAAGTATCCACTGCACAAGTTACATTCATTGCATTCATTGCATTCATCACATTCATTGCATTCGTTACTGCAATCAAAATATTGTCGATGCATTCGTTACTGCAATCAAAATATTGTCGATGCATTGGTTACGTTGGTTGCGTTGGTTACATTAGTTACATTGGGTAATACCCGTGAACCTTGGAGAATGCTGTGTATTTCTCTCGAAATTTTGCTAATGGTGATTTCAGACAAACTTGTTTTCCTCGCGAATTCTTTCAAGGTGATCGATATCTTCCGTTTTTGAATCCAAAAATAGATCAACCCACTGGCAATGCTGTTTGGTCGGGCACGATTTAAATTGCTGGAACGATTTTTTATTTTTTCGTGTATTCCGATTACCTCTCCCATTTGCTCTTCGGTTGCCGAAAATCCGCCCATGATATCTCTTATCAAATGCTTCGCTGTGATGTGCCCCCCTCTGAGAATGGGCGAGTTTGAATTCAAAGTCACATGTTTTAGACCCTTCAATCCCGACTTCCTTGATAACTTGAACAACTTGATCAATTTCTCGTGAGTCTGAGGTTGTCCAATTGATTTGTAACTGTGGAAGACACAAGCAAAGATGATTGCCCGTCGACAGTTTCCTCGGTAAATGTTACCCTTTGAAACATCGCGGTACAAATCATTAGCCATATTTATCACTCTCTTGGAAAACCCCAATCCCACGACATCCTTGTGAATATTGCGGTCCTCGCTCTTTCTCAACTGAACTCGGGTTGGATCTTTCTTCTGGTCGGAATAGTTTCGCCATTCCTTTTCGTGGAGAATATTTTTCTTCAAAATTTCTCCGCACGAAACACACGTCGCAATTCCAGTCCTTGTTTCAACGTTGGCATGGACACATTCAACTTTTTTGTCTTCCTTCCGGTCCTGGACAATCTGGAGACTGTTGTAATTCTTCAATGCCGAATGAAAGAGATCAAAATTTTGGTTTGACATTTTTTGTTAATCACATCTTCTTTAGATATCCCAATCGATTTCAAATGCGTCCTTGCGTCCTTGCGTCACGTTTTTGAAAGCATTCCCTTTCCAAAACCGCCCGTGATCCATTTCAGCAAACGAAATGTCGCAAGGGAGCAGACAAAGGTAACAAACAAATTTGCAAACATCCTTTTTGATATTTCAACGGTACGATTCCCCTTCAGATAATCGTAAAAGGCAATTGATGAGACGGTGATCAGCGACGTGGAAGCGGCGTTTAGAAAAAATGCATTTCGAAGGGTGGAAGGTTCTATTTTGTACAACGGCATCGGTTTATTCGACAATTTATTCAGAACAATATTAGAAAGCGGAGTCATAACTTTGCCAATGCAGAGGCAAGAAGCTGCCTGGGGTTGTCTAAGATTTTTGTTGATACGATCCATGCCATGAGCACCACCAAAAGGAACACGGCAGATGCTGGTGACGCGTGGGTGAAGACCGCCCAAACGGTCAGGGCCGCCAGCACAACGGTCACGACCAATACCAAGTATTTCCGAGCTTTTGTCTGAAATGCCCCTTTCACCCCTACCGTTTGAACTTTTTTGGCAAAATCCACCACGTTTTGTTTATTTGAAACGCAATCTCTCTCGGATTTCAACACATATGTGCCCCACTGGAAACTCGAAGGTGCAACCCATTTTTGAGCATTCCCGGTCTCCGTGTCCATGACATCAATGCCAAACGTCGCGAATTTGTCGTTCCGTTCGATTTTTCCCAGAACGAAGAGAGATGCCGGGAGGGCATTGACCTTTGTAATGTCGTCCGTTAGGGATTTCCCAAATCCCTTTGACTTCCCAAATCCGTATTCTTTGTTCATCTCACACACGCCCATCGAATTGCACCCCCACCAACCAAAGTCTGACATTATTCGACCTTCATCCAGTTCGGAATCCGGTAGTGAATTTCCGGTTAATTCGAAAAACTGAACTGGCGTGCCGGCCATTTTTTTGGTGGTTTTTCCGGGTGCAAGATCAATGGGGCCGGCTCCAATGCCTAGCTTTATATGGGTGGAATCTGTTATTTCCATAATTCTGGCATTAATCGGAATGCCGTCTCCTTCGATTTTCATATTTATTTCAAGACCCCTCGTGTCGACGACCAATGTTTCCTTCTGCGCGTCGGCTGTCGCATTGCGATCGACGACCCGAGAAAAATAAATTGGGCTGGTGGTTTCATCGTCCTCGTCGTAGCGCTTTATCGTGGCGGTTGTGACTTCGGTCATCTGGATCCCATTGGCGCTGACGGAGACAATTCGGGTGCCCGGGGCAATGCCGGCCCCGCTGACGATCATTCCCCTTTTCAAATTCTTGGTTGAATCAATATTCAACCTAGAACTGTTTTCAGTTGCAGATCCCGGGAGGGAGATCTGAAAATCTTTTTGCGATGGGACGACAAACTGTTTTCCTTCCGAGCCTGGTTTGGGATAAAAGATGAATGCGCCCATTTTGCTTAATTCATCGCGGAAATCGTGAGCAGCAGCATTATTGTACTTGCTTTGGGTGAAAAAAGATGGCAATGTTGGATCAAGCAAGCACAAAAGCAGAAATGCTTGATCAAATCTATTAAAGTTGATGCCCAATTTCATTACTTTTTTAAATCTCTCCCACCCTTTGCTATTCTTTGTCTTTGTTTCCGCCTCGTTTTTTGCCGTCTCCGCCTCCTCTTGGGCGGTTTGGGCCTCTTGGACGGCTTTTTCAGTCGCCTCGGCTTCCTCTTCTAACTCTTGCAGGGTTTTTGCCCCTTGTTCCCCCTCTTGCGCGGCGGTGGCTCCTCCTTCCTCGAGCTGCTGCGCCGCCTTCAGAGCATTAGATGCTTCTTCCGCCGCTTCTTGGGCGGCTTGGGTGGCTTTCGTCGCTTCTGCGAGTTGGTTTTCCGTCGCCACCAGATCAGCTGCCTGGCCCGTCAGCTCGCCCGCATCGGCCGCAAGCGCGGCGGCATCGGATGCGAGAACTTCGCCACCAGCGCCGCCAGTCGCGACTGTTGCAACAATGCCCACGACGAGATTGGCGCCCGCCTTTACGCCCGGCGATTCAATCGCGTCGGCGGCGTCGGACGAAACAATGCGGGTTGTTTCCCCTAAGGCATCAACGGTGCCGTTTACGGCAGCGCCCAGCGTGGCATCAACTGCACCGCCCACGGCGCCAATAACACCGGTCGCCAATCCTATTCCTCCCGATTTTATTTTGCTTCCTGCTTTCCTTGACAGCCTCGAAGCCTCGACCGAATCGCCCCCGATCTTGGCGGCGGCCGAACGGGTGATCAGCACTCCGCTTTCCGCGGTGTTGATCAAACCCTTGCCAACGTCCACCGTGCCGGACGCAACAGCTTGAACGCCATCAGAAACACCTGATGCAATGGTTTTAAACGGTTTTGCGACAGAATCCCAAAATCCCATGTTTATTTTGTGAAGGAAAAATATAGAGGGGAAATAAATGAAGAGAGTTCGAAAAAAAAATAACCAGTGTAAACGGAAACGGCCAAAAATGAAAGGTGGCGCGGCGGGGAATTCCGGAAAAGCTGCCGCGGTATTAGTGAAGATTATCGCGGGGTGCATTGGTGTAATAGTCGTGTATGGATTATTTTTCCAATGCGACGAATGGAAATTTCCTCACGATCTCTGCCATGCAGTCCGAGACGTAAAAGACACGTTGTCCAAATGGATTTTGCTTGTGCCTTTTGCACCAGCGATTCTGGCTTTATTAAATCGAGCGGCAAATGCGGTCAAAAGCTTCTTCGGAGGAAAAGCAGCCGCAGAAGGAGGAGGAAAAGCAGCCGCAGAAGGAGGAGGAAAAGCAGCAGCAGAAGGAGGAGGAAAAGCAGCAGAAGGTGGAGGAAAAGCAGCAGAAGAAGCAGCAGCACGAAAAGCAGAACAAGAAGCAGCAGAAGCAGCAGAAGAAGCAGCAGCAGAAGCAGCAGCACGAAAAGCAGAAGAAGAAGCAGCAGAACAAGCAGCACACCTCTGATTTTGGACGATGCGTAAAATTAACATTTTCACATTTTCATACTTTACAAAATATGAAAATTGGGTGGTCCGCCGAGCTGACATTTTCCCACCGAGGAAGAAAAACGCAAAAAATTATCATCCCATTCTTTCCCATCGCCCTCTAATCAAATCGAAGCACCAAAACCGGTCAATTTGATTTCTGTCGCCCCTTTCAAATATGTTCAACGTGTATTCAATTTGTCTTCGCGCCGACTCATCACTCAAATTCCCCGCAGCCTCATAATATGATCGAACAATGGCAGGCGAGACACCGTTCCCAACGAGGAAAAGTGTTAATTTGTGTCTTTCCGCAAATTTCAACGTCGGTGCGACTAACATCCTTCGAAAATCGCGGCGAGCTCCCACCCTCATTTTTTTTTGCAAGGAACAAATTTTCTCGGGCCAATGCAGCGGATCGCCAATCAAATCGCAAATGGTCGAATGACATTGGCAAAACTTTTTTCCGCGCCTCAGACGCATCGTTGAAAGTTCGCGTCTGTAAAATGCTTTGTATTTGTTTGTTTCCATGTCAATTTTACTTCGTTGCTTTCTCATCGTTGGTGGTTTCAACTTTGCTTGTCGATGAAATCGTTTTTGATTTTGCCACATCATGCAAAATTTTAAAACTCAAACCGATATGCTCCGATTTCGACGAAATCATCGATTTTCCTTTTTCGGCCGTCCAAGCATCCCACTTGGCCGACGCATCGAATTGAAAAAACCAGGGACGTGGCGTTGCGTTGTCACCAAAATATCCTTGTTTCATCAAACCGTATAATTTGAGTTCTTCAACCCTTGACAGTTTTGAGACGGATCGTTCAACTTCTTCGACCGATCTTTCAAATCTTCGAATTAGGGCCATCATTTGTTTTTAAGCAAGACTTAATTGTTTAATTGTTTCATTGTTTCATTGTTTAATTGTTTTTCACGCGCGCGAAAGTTGCAAAATGATCGGACATGCTGCCTGTGTTCAATACTTCGTAAGTGCCAGACACATTTTTCCCGGCAACATAATCCAAAAATTCCTTCTCGTGAGTTGGAATCCGATTTGAAATTTGAAACTCGCTGACCCCGATGCTTCGGAGAGCCAACTTTGCGTCGGATGGCGACTTCAACGCGTCAATATTCAAATCACCGACGAGAACAAACTTTTTAGATTTCCGGGTAAATTTCCGAAGTTCTTTCAATTGCAAATTTCGAACGCCGACCGCCATGGGGGTGTCGTGTGCTTGAAGGTGGGTCAAAAACACATCTATATTTCGAATCGTGGCTCTCAAGGCACCTTTCGAAACCAAGACGTCCGCGTGAAAACCCTCCGAAAAAGTTAGTCGGTCGAAATCAGTTATTGGAAATTTTGACAAAATAATCATCCCACCGTGCCAAAGGCTTTGGAGGTTAAATCGAGTTTGAAGCGAAAAAGGATAGATTTTTTTTAATCGTCTTTTGAAATCAGGTGCTCCAAACCACAGCTCTGTGACGCACACGACGTCGGCACCGCTCGTCGAAAAAAATTTTATTAAATCATCGGATCTCGATTGATGATCTCGTGACCATGGAAAGAGATGGACGTTTAATTGAAGAATTTTCAAATCGCACCGGCGCGATGGGCTGCGGGGAGGACTTTTGGGGCGCCTCCGGACACGGGAACTGTTCATTTTATCATTGCCAATACGTATTTAATAAGCATTTCGATGCGGCACATTTTAAACAATCAATTTAAATAATTTAAATAATTTAAACGATTGCTTCATAGTGAGAAATGTCATCGTACAAAAATTACAATGAATTGCCTTCGAGTTCAACCTACAATTTTGAGGGGCCTCCGTCCCACAAAGTTTTGAACATACCCGAAAAAAAAAGATTGATTGGCTCCCACAGAATTTGCATTTTTAAGATTGGCGCCAAATGGTGTAGTCCGTGCCGAAAGATCGCTCCTTATTATGATGAATTGGCCGAAAAAATTAACCAACCGGGCGAACTTTTTTTGGCGCAGGAAGACTTTGACGATGGTCTGTCGGCCGAGGTTCATTCCGTGCCAGCTTTTGACTACTACTTTGAAGGTCGAAAAGTGCACCGACAAAACGGCGCCGATCTGGAAGAATTGAAAAAAAATATTTCGACCATGATGAACAGAGGAAAGTAATTTCATGCTTTGCGCGCGGACGCGCGGCCACGAAGTGTGAAATTTGCATTGGTCACATTGGTTACATTGGTTACATTGGTTACATTGGTTAATTCCATTTTACATTGTAACCAATGTAAAATCTTACAACACTTAGTCTTCATGAACGTGGTTACATTGGTGAATCATCTTCGACCGAACCATAACTTGTCGTTGCAAATTCAGCAAATCCCACGGGGGGAACGACGTCGGCATTTAACACCCTTCGAGAGCTCGAAACTGCCAAATCGCCGTGCAATGGGAACTTGTCAATGAACTCGGTTTTGTATTCTCCGACAACTTCTTGAATGGAATGTTTTCCGGCTTTCCAAAGTTTGGAGGCTTTGACGTCCGTAATCATTTTTCCATTTGAATTTTTGTATTGGAATTTTTTTCGGGCGACGTCGGTGCAAATGTACCTTGTTTCATTGGCATTGTTTAAAATTGACAGCAGCGCGGCCGACGCTCCCTCGCCACCAAGACGAAATTTGTTTTCGTCGTAAGCCTTCCTTACGTTTTCAACGGTGAGAATATCCGAAAAGTCGGTTGGAGTCAGTGCGACAATGTTATTTGTGATATTGATAGTTTTTGGCGCTTGCGAACACCTCAATTCGGCATTTTCGAGTTTGTGTTTCAGTATTGAAATTTCAGACGCAAGGCAATTCTTTGGTCGGTTGTTAAGATGGCGGTTTAAATACGACCTAGTTGTGAACTCGGTGGGGCAAAACTCGCAGAAAAATTTCACCTCTCGCCTTTCTTGCGCCGCGAGGCATTCTTGCGAGGGGTTTTGGAGGTGACGGGTTAAGCCGGATTTCCTTGCAAAAACGAAATCGCAATGAACGCACTTGAAGGAATGTCGTTCGTTGCATTCTTCTGCGCCGCGCGCGGCAATGCATTTTTTTGGGGGTTTTTTGTTGTGACGTGTCAAGTCGGCTTGCCTTGAAAAAGTTGATAAACAAATGAGACATTGGTGGATCATAATTGTTATTATTTACATTAAACAACTCTTTAACTGCGCATTTTTTTGCCCCCAAATGCGCAAAAATGCGCTAAAATCGGCACATTTGGGGGGGATCGCAAAAAAACGCGTTTTTTTTTAAGGCGTTACTGCCTTTGTGAAATCAGCCTCCCCCCAAATCAGCGCATTTTTTGTACAGAAACGTCTTTTTTTTGGGTTTCGAGGGTGACAATGCCTTGATTTCCTAACGTCCGATGAAATGAGGATCCTTGAAAGATGCGCATTTTGTTTTTTGACTATTACAGGGTGATTGAAGGCATTGAGAGCGAAAACGGCTGCGGAGTTGGGGGCAACCAGGACATGTGTGTGCAAGGATTTATTTCGTGCGGTAAGAGATTTTTGTCATCGCTGGCGTCAGACATCGTTGTGACGACAGAACAATCATTCAAATTATAAACTTAATCTAATTATATTTTCTTAAATTTCTTACACGCGTAGAAGAAATGAGCAAAAGAGCCATAGAATATATTATCAAACGATTCATGCAACAGTTCACAACGACTCAACTTTTCGTGGGTTTTTTGATAATCGTTGGAATCGCTTTCATTTACAATTGGTGTAGCGGCAAACGTGGAAGTTACAACACATCCTGCGTGATGCCTCCGACGATCCACGACAACCCTGGCACTGGCAGCAACCCTGGCAGCAACCCCGGCAATAAATTTGTTTCCAAGGGTGAAAGGGAATGTCGTCGCGTTTTGGAACATTATTACCAAAAACCTTTCCCGAACAAAAGGCCAAGTTTCATGAAAAATTCAATCACAGGCGCGTCGCTTGAGTTGGACTGTTTTAATGACACGCTCAAAGTGGCGTGCGAATATCATGGTATTCAACATTACAAATTTACACCGCGATTCCACAAATCCAAACAACACTTTTACAACCAGCAATACCGCGACAAAGAGACGCGAGAGCTCTGCCAGAAAAAAGGCATTTTTTTGATCGAAGTTCCTTACACCATCGCCGTGAAGGACATTGAAAATTTTATTGTGGCAAAACTTAATCCGACCGGGCAGTAATTTTCATACTTTGAAATACTTTGAAATACTTTGAAATATGAAAATGTGAAGACCAAAATCGATTGACGAAAATTCTCTCGGATGAAATCATCAAATCTTTTCAGATGTCTCTGTTTTTTCCGGGATACATAGACGCACCAACTCGCAGTCGCCAATTGATCGATGACAACTTGTCACTTTTGGTCCTTTTGAACAGCCAACTCGAAGGAAAATGCCAGAGTGATCAAAATGTCTTCATCGAAATAATTTTCCAAGTCGAACAAGATCCGCTGGATATCGCAGCGGAAATTTATCGCCGTGGAGTGATGGCCGTTACTCGATCGTTGACCATATGCGATTGTTTCGCTGTGACGTATGGAAAAGTGATTGAAAATTTGTGCATGAAAATTTGCGAAGCCAAAATGTTCGGTGTTGTCAAACCGCCGGAACATGAATTTGTCAAAAAAATTAACGATTACAGCCACTTGCCTCTGTCCTCGGAAGTTCTTGCAGCCAGACTTCGACGCGCATATGTTCAAAGCATTGAGGTTGAGGTTGGATGCCAGGAACACAGTGCCGGCGCCGTTGAATTTTCGGTGGCGTCCGAAATGGACGATGCATTTTTTGAAGAGCCCGATTCATATTTGCTCGAGGACGTTCCGATTTTGGCAAGTGCTGCGGAGTACGCCACGAACGTTGAAATATGTTTTGACGATTGCGACGATGCGTGCATAATTTGCACGGGAGATTACAACAAGCAAGGGGCAAGACGAGGCTTCGACGAATTGATCGTGCGGACACGATGTTGTGGCAAACTTTTCCATGACAAATGTTTGCGTCACGCCGTGTGCGAAGTGGGACCGGCTCGGTGTCCAACGTGCCGGTTTGAATTCAAGGAAGATGTGATTCCCCAAACACCCGACTCAGATTTCCATGTCGATCATGTAAATGATGTAAATGATTTAACAATCGAATATGACGGTGACATTCCGAACGGGATGGTGAGGATGACGCCGGAGCTGCGTTTTGCTCCGACTCCGCCGGGATCGCCACCCCACGCGGAACTGTTATTCGGCGATGTGTTTCAGTTGTGATTGGAGAGGCGAAAGAACAATAAAAGATTTCATACAACTTGTATGAAATATGACCACTGTAACCAATGTAACCAATGTAACCAATGTAACCAATGTAACCACCGTAACCAATGCGACCAATGTAATCAATAGGGCGGAATCAGTTGGGGAGATGTGTCAAAAATCAAATTTTTGAAGTCGCCCCACATTCTAGTCGTGTCAAACACATTTTTTGGGTGAGTTTTGTTTAACATGTCGAGAAAGGACGCGTATAATTCGCGCAAATCGGGATCGTAATATTCTTCCCATTCTTTTTTTGATGCGGCGACGTAATTGTCCGGCCATTTGTGAGTGGGATGTACATAGAATCTGCCATACGTTTTGTTTTTGTTCGACAAAAGTTGATGGTGCCTTCGCACGAGTTGGTTGTCCTGGTTGTCCTCGGTGTGATGGTTGTCCTGGTTGTCCTCGGTGTGATGGTCGCATTCGGTTGAGACCATCTTTTTATTGAGCGTAGCTTTTCTAAAATCCATGTCTTGTTGTTGCGTTAGACCGCGTGCTTTTAACTGGGGTAGATTGCAAAGTCAAAAGGAATATTCAAACGGATTATTTTCAGCCTCCCCATCATCGGACGATTCTTTGTCCAACAAGGGCACGTTTTCTTCCGCGGTGCCTTCATCAACTTCGGTGGTCGGGCATTGGCGAATGGCAGCGTTCATTTGCCCGTAACCGCTCGAAAACAGGTCGAGTTTTTCACCGCTTGAAAAATTGAAGTCGAAAAACATGTATTTTTTGGAAGTTTTGAGAGTAACAACTTTCGTGTTTTCTCGCGTTCTTTCAATTGCAAAGTTGGAAGCTTGTGTCATGGGCAATGTTAGAACTCTGTAGAAAAATTGCACAAAAGAATCTTCCGCGAAGTTGGATTTCCCGGACCTCACGCATATTGCCAAAACTCGTTTCCCCATGGATTCGGCTTCCGCCAAGGGGAAATTATTTCCAACCCCGCCGTCAATGTAATGATTCGAATTGTATTCAAAATTTTCAAAAACAAATGGCATGTTGGCCGTCATCCGCAACGCAACAAGGACGGGCAGCGTTGGGTGCGTCACGGAAGACAACACTTCAGTCTTTTCCAACGTCAAATTGTATGTGACCGCCGACAAAGTTTTGTCGAATTTGTCCAATATGTCCCCCAACGTCGGCAAAAACCCAATTTTTCTAATGGTCATTTTTTCCAATGTTTCTTGAAGTTTGGACCACGATGCGGCACCTGTTCCGTTGACCATGGCCACGACGTTGAGGTGTTTCATTTTTTCAAAAATTTGGTTGACGCAAATTGAACATAACAATTCAACCGGTGAATAACCAATGATTAGAAAATATGATATAATGCATCCCGCGGACGTTCCGAGAAAATGCTTGATGTTGGACAGCTCGTTCTTATCTTGCAACATCTGAAGAGCTCCCAGCGTCAATAGCGCCTTGGAAGATGTTCCCGCAAGGCATAGGGTATCGTACGCCATGTCTTTGTCTTGTTTGCTTCGTTCCGAGGGGGCGTTGTTCATTTGAGTGAAATGAACGTATACTTTAACTAACCAATGTAACCAATGTAACCAATGTAACCAATGTAACCAATGTAACCAATGTAACCAATGTAACCAATGTAACCAATGTAACCAATGTAATGTTTGTGTCACGCCGCATTGATATCGCGGGTTAACTGCTGGAACTCGATTTTTTCGAAAAACAGTCGTCATATTGTTTTTTCAGAAGGAACAAAACGACTATTATTAGCGACACGAGAATAATGTAAAGCGTCGTGTTGTCTCTATTGTAATAGGCTCGACAAACAGGGCACTGAGCCACGTGAAGATAGACATCGCGACAGGAGACGGGTCGGCTTTCCTCGTGCGCAATATGCTTTGACCTTGTTGCCCATGTTGTTGCGGGAGATTGAAAATTTTCTTGCATCCGAGGTTTCATCCCACTCATCGTTCTGTAAGTTCCATCCGAACCGGGTCGACCACCGTTATTTCGAATGAATTTTTGATAACCCTGCTGGATGTGCTGATTGCCTTGCGGATGATTTTGAATATGTTGATGTTCCAGCGCATCCAACTCAGGCAAATCGGTCAAAAATGTTACTTGACCTTCCATTTATTACCAGGTCTTTTTTTGACGAAATCGAAAAGAAACGATTCGAACGATGAAAAGCACACCACGCGTCGACTCTGACAATGGATCGGGAATTTTCCGTGAGCACGAGAAAGAAAGAAATAGCATCGAATATGAAAATCGTTGCCGGAAAATCTCTTCTCCATTCCAAGCATTGCTCGGCGTTGATTCAAAGCGGAAAAGTGTTAAATGTGTCAATCAATTCTTCCAGAACTAAATTTGATAAGGCAATTTTGCCGTGCGCTCATTCCGAGATGGCTTGTTTGCATCGGTGGTGGTGTCAAAACCGAGGCACCAAGGAGAAAAAACGCCGACGCCTTTTGAAGAAAATGACTTTGATTATAGTTCGTGTGATGGCATCTGGAGAATTTGGCAATTCAATGCCGTGCAAGGATTGCTTAGATTTGATTAAAGACTTGGGAATCAAACGCGTTATATACAGCAACCAAGAAGGCAAATTGGTAGAAAAAAAAACCTTGGATATGATCGCGGATCACGAAAGCGGAGGTTACAGCCAAGTGGGTGAATTTTGTCGCAGCGTCGCCTTTTGCAAGCACTGACCGGGGTTGAATCTAAAGAATCATATCATAGAAAGAAAAGAATAAAATAATGTCAGAGGAACAAATTTTGCAGGCTTTCAAAAACAACACGGTTAGTTTTCTAGACGAATTGATCGATCAATTTCCTTCAGAGACCGGTTTAATTTTGGCCCGAGTTTTCCTCAAGGATCAGATCCCGGCTCGAACGGCAATGTCAAATTTTTTGGTAACAATCGAACGTGGCGGGGGCATAGTAAAAACTTTGGTCAAGGATCGCGATGAGAATTTTTTCTTGGAGAACAACATTTTTTCCTGTCCGGGTGGCTCGCTGGGCACCGAATCGGTCAATCACATGAGGAAGATCTGGATGGGAGGGTTGGACGATGAGGATAAATTGACCATGTGGAAATGGATCGACAGTTTCATTCACCTTGCCACAAAATACCAGGAAGTTCTCAAACATAAACATTGTTAACCAATGTAACCAATGGAACCAATGGAACCAATGTGTTTTGTGAATTTGAATTTGAATTGCGTTTGCGATTCAAATTGCGGTGGCCCAGTCACATCAGTCCGTCTCGCTCGTTGCCGCTTTTGCAATGAGTCGAGATGTCTGAATAATTTGTTGTTGCAAGTTCTCCTTTTCGCCAGTCTTGGTTTCTCCGTCGTCGAGTTCGACGATGGAATTGGAAATCTCAATTGAATCCGGCGGCAGTTTTACAATTTGGTTTGTCATTTTGTAACTGGAGAGCAACCACGTCATGAAATTCCATTCACGGACGGACTTCATTTTGATGTCACCGTTGAAAAGATCGGTGTGTTTTTTGGAAACGGCAATGAATGACCCGCATGGAGTTGCCACGATTTTGCTACCGTCTTCCATTGTCAATGCCATTCTAATGGCTTCTGTCCAGCCTGTTGCTTTGAAAATGAATACATCATTTGATATGCCTATTATTGAATTTTCATCTTCCGCGCACGTCCGAGCCACGTCATTTATATTTTTGTCGATGCACAATTTGATCTCTATGCCATTTCGCACTTCATTTTTTTTTGCGTTAAATGATTCGATCGCCGAATGAAATGTTTCATCCATTTTTTCACGGTCCGACGAGATGCACACATACAAAAATGTTCGAGTGTTTTTGCTGATCGTTGTCATCAACGATGGAATTAATTGTTTGATGACCTTGGAACCGTCCCCGACCGCCGCGGGCAAAAGGATAATTGCCAAATTGTGTCTCTCCGCCTTGTCCGCATTGTCGTCCACGCCGGCCAAACTTTCTTCGAGGCTTTCACGACTCACGGCTAATTTTTGTTCTTCAGTTGTCATTGTTTGATAATAAGATGCGACGGTTTTAAATGAAATACTGAAATTCAACACACGACCGACGTGACCGACGTAACATAAAAGGTAAAATAGTATATATAAAAAAGCATGAACAACGACGCAACAAAGCAAACCCGTCAATACACGCAGTGTCCCATGGCGTTTGATGAAATTCATAACTACAAAAATATGGCCCACGTGGGTTATGAAAAGGCCAGCGGACAATATACCAATCCGGGCGTTGAAAATCTTTTTAACGATTCCACGGGACAATACATTTCAGCCCAAATAACCTCTCGTTTGGGCACCGAATTGATGGGAGGTCGACCTATCGTGGTTCCAATGCGAACCATTTGGGGGATCTTGAGTGCCCTGTATCAAAACTATACCGGACATCCAGGTGGAATTCACGGGCGGTACACTATCCCCAACAACAATTTGAATGTCTTTCAAAGTCTTGTGAATGAGACGATCACCGTGATCGTCGAAAATGTTCGAACCAGTTTGGAAATTGATCAAATCAACGGATCCTTGTCCAAATGGGACACCATTTTGGGAGACTTCAATGACAAGGGGTTGCGATCTCATCCTCCATTGAATGGAAACATTGATGAAAGGATGAATCGAGGGCAAATTCACATGAGATATTAAAATGCAAACATGAGTGTGTTCAAATAATTATTTTAATTATTTGACAAATTTAATAAAGTCACGCATTGCTAAAATGAGGCTTCATGTAACTCTGGATTCGATAGTACGTGAGAGGAGGATCCGATGCTCCAATTCTCAGAAGCTTCTTGAGCTTCGAATCGGCTAGAATGGTCCGACGATCCTTTGGATCCTGCAGATCGTGCTCCTTGATGTATCCACAAATGAACTTTGTCACATCAACCCGCGACTTGAGCTCGCTGGGAACCCAGCCGGTAAATTTCGCCATTTCCTTGGAAATCTTCACCGGCTTGAGGAAGCCCGAATTTCCGTTGGACCGTCGTGCAGAACTTTTCTTTCCCAGCACTCGAGAGGCCTTTGTCTTCAGATTCTTGAAATCCTTGGCGAACGACCGGAGAAACTTCGCTTCCGGTCCTCGAAGCTTATTTTCCTTGTTCCATGTTACCTGAGCATCGACCTCCTCGAGCATCTTTTCAAACCACACGAGGACCGATTCCTTGTTGGCCTTGAGGGGGCCGAGTTCATCTTTCTTCGATGCGACGACAGGCGGGGGCGTGGTTTCAGTTTTGGCGACAGACTTCGTCGCGGTGGTCTTCCTACTGGCGGTCTTCTTGACAGTCTTCTTGGCGGTGGTGGCGGCAACTTTCTTGACGGTCTTCGTCGAGGCGGTTTTCTTGACGGCCTTGACGGCCTTGACAGGCTTGACGGCCTTGACAGGCTTGACGGCCTTGACGGCCTTGACGGCTTTCTTGGCGGCCGCCTTGCGATTTTGATTCTTCTTTTGGGTTGGCATTGTTTTTTATACGCTGGCGTGGCTTTAGACCGTTTTACGATTGGCACCCTGAGATGCCCCCATCTTTGCTTTTTCTATTTTTAGTGGAATAGAAAATCGTGTTGAATTGGGCGATTTACAAGATTTACAAGATTTACATTCGTTGGTTGATCGGTTTCTGACGTTTGTTCGGGTTGTGACAGTAACCCCAGGACGAAGATCCAGGTGCCGGTCCGGGGCAGCAGCCCATGGGTTTGTATGGAGTGCTGCAACAATTGGCATTTCTTCCGTAAGCGCTAACAATGCTATTGTATCCGCAAGATCCCATTTCTCCAGGGGACAATTGAACCGGCGTTCGGTCCATGAAACCCGCTCGCACGGGGTCAACGCGGTGGGTGAGTATTTCATATTGGCCCGCAGTAACTCTGTATTGAGGTGCCATATTATTTCCAGACACGTTGGGAGCGCCGGCCCCAACGACGTTGTAGTTTGGACAGCACAGATTTGAACATTCTGAATTGGTGGACATTTATTTGACGCAATATATTTCTCGAACTCTTTCATGTTACAAAAGTTGCGGTTTGTCGGTCCGTATTTTCCCGCCGTGTTTGATATATATTTTTTTCCTCGTCGCGAAATGTTTCCGCAAGAGGCCGTTGTCGTCCACAAAGTCGATGATGATTGGATGACTGTCGGGTTGGCGGAAAACGCGGCCCAGATATTGAATGAAATATTCTTTGATGTCCGATGCGAGAATCAAACAATCCAAACTTTTGTGGTCAAATCCAACGCCTATTTTGCTGGACGTCCCAATGAGGATGGAGCTATTTTTTTCAAATGACTGCTTGGTACCCCACAAAGTTGCAACTTCTGTCTTGCCCCGCTCGCGAAGCTTCCGGACAAGAGTTTCAGCCTGAGAAATTCGTTTGGTCAGAATTAATATTTTTCTGTCGCTGAGATGGATGGTCCAATCCACGATGAGATTGTTTCGTTTTTCGTCCATGCTTTGCGATTCCAGCACCGCATTCCAGTCCAATCGACCTTGCGCGGTGTGCTTGACGGTGGGTTTAAATCCCGTGTCAACCACATACACGTCATGGGGTTTGTAAAGAGTTTTGACAATCTTTTCTGCTCCAAAGAATAATTTTATGAATTGGTTCAATCCGTCATTTCTGTAAGGCGTGGCCGACAGGCCCAGTAGATAACGTGGATGAACATTTAGAAGAGCTCGCGATAAGCAAGCCGAAACGAGTTGGTGGCATTCATCAACAACGACAAATCCAAAACGAGAGAGATGTTGCGTCGGCATCTTGGATACGTTGATCGCATTGATGATGACGAAATCGGCGGCCCACAATTTTTCCCAATTTTCGCGAGCACGCTTGCCGGCACTGGCTTTCAAGGTCGATATCCTTGAAACCCGAGCATTTTCCACAAATTTCGCAATGGATTCTTCCCATTGTTTCATCAATACAATTTTGTTCACAAAGATGATTGTCTTGAGTTTGATTGAGCACGCCAAATTGATCGCAAGGAAAGTTTTTCCCCATCCGGGATAACACGAAACGAGACCGCTGCCCGTCGAGTTAAATGATTTCAGACACTTCTTTCTAACTTCCTTTTGGTCTCCTCGACACGAACCAACAAACGAAGGTTCCATCGATGAAAATGTCTTTCGCGCCGGACGCCGTCCGAGTTTGTTCTCGACGGCCCACGCGAATGGTAAGTTGATAGTTTTCTGATTGCATGAAAATGATTCAATGTACTTGGGCGGAGCGCGCGACATGGACCGCGGGTCATCAATACGAATCGTTAATTCATTTATGATACGTTCGCGTTTGCTTTGGTCCAATGGTTCAATGTCAGTTTCGAGAGACATGCTTCCGTGGTGCGTTGTTTGGTCTTGGTGTCTTTGTCTGCTTGTGTTCAAACCGATTCTGAGACACATTGGTTACATTGGTTGCATTGGTTACATTGGTTACATTGGTTACATTGGTTACATTGATTACATCAGTTAGTTAAAAGATAAGCACTCGAGGAAAAAAAAAGAAATGTTGGTATTGATTCATTCAAAATATTCTCCGGCCTGCATCGACATCATTCGCCTGATAACCAAAAATTCCCTCGAGGGGCTTGGATATTTGTCCATTGATAGCGATGTGTCGAAAAAACGACTCAGCGAATGTGGCCACAGCATCGACAAAGTTCCAACCATGATTCTATTCGACGGACTCCAGGTAAAAAAATATGAAGGGTTGGGCGCGTGCACGCAGGTCGTGGAACATCTTTCGCGCGAAGCGGTCGATGATGCCAACTTCGACGACCTCAAGAACGCCCCGCGCGCGGACTCCCAAGACTCCCAAGACTTGCCCCCGCCGACAAAACAGAACATCACCCCCCTCGAACCGGAAAAGTTTCAAAGAACGTCGCTGGACGTGATCGAGGAAGAGATCGGGGAGGATGACTCCCGGGGGACTTCCAACGCACCTGGATCCAAGGGAGAATATTTGGACAATGAAATAACGGAAAAAGTAAATTCAACCGATGTCATGGCACAGGCAAAAGCAATGCAACAGCAGAGAGCGGTGGATGAACCAAACGATGAGGGACCACAGTCCACGCCGCGCGATTGGTCAACGAACAAAAACAATTGACCCGTGGAATCGGTATAAAAGAAAAATGGTTGAAAGAAAAGACAGTATTCATGGCCATCGCAACATTTAATATGGATCAAGTGAAAGGATATGTCAAATTTTCCGAAGCCGGAAACAACGTAAGAATTGATATTAGATTGAGCAACATGGAACCGGACTCAACTCACGCAATACACATTCACGAATACGGAGATGTTCGAGGGGGATGCAAATCAACCGGGGGTCATTGGAACCCCACGAACACAACGCATGGAAGCTATCTCGTTCCGTCTCGTCCTCGACACCTAGGAGATTTAATAAACAATCTGGAAACCGATGAAAGAGGAAACTTTTCATTTTCATATGTGGAAAGCGGTTATGAAATTTCGGAATTGTATGGACGCACAATCGTTATTCATACGTTGGCGGATGATTTGGGGTTGCAGGGCGTTCAGGGACGGCACGAAATAATCCCTTACTCTTGCTTTTCTCGCAATGGATTGGCTGCGTTGTGTCGTCAGCGAGGATATTTCGGCGACGAAGTGGACGATATATCTTTCACGGAACTTCTCAACAAATTAAACACGCAATCTTTAAAAACCGGTAACGCCGGCGGTAGAATGGCCTGCGCGATCATCGGACGAATCAATGAATCCTTTTGAAACGACAGGATGAATTTCATTATTGCATGACATAATGAAATAATGAAATAATGAAGCCGTTCAATGTTTCATTGCGTTTATGTTGATGAATAATAAAATGTCTTCTTTACTGAATAAGATGCAAACCAAGGACGGAAACGACAGAGGAGAAATAACATTCGTTCCAACGGGCAATAGCGCGTCCACCCTACCAGTGGTGGGTTGTCGCGTCGAATCAATAAGCCCTACAAATATTGTGAACACCAAGGAGACGGGGGGGAAATTAATCTTGGTGGGAACTCCTAACCCGGGTGGTGGTCAGAACTTCGGTCAAGTGCGTCTGGTTTCGGGCGGATTGTCGGGCAATGCGTCCTTGATGCAGGCGGTTCCTCCGACGGGAACGTCTTTGATCATGGTCCAGGGTCCCAATGTCCAACCAGTTCAACGAGGGGCTTATTTGTTTAATTCTGTTCAAGGTGAACACACCGACTTGTTTTTTCGATACAATGACGGCACCTTAGTTGAATTTCCCTTCGACGGAACCCAAGGAATTACCAAATTGTATTTCGGATATCCCGACCGAGGTCAGCTGGTACCAATTTCAAACGCCTTAAAAAATCACACCAATGTCGCTCGCGATCAGTGGCAATATGCCAAAGAAACTGCTTCACTTTCAGCGACGGTGGCACAGCAAAAAGGGACTGGGTTCATTTCAGTTCAAAACGGTCGACCCGACGGGACAATCGAACTCGCCGGTCCCAATTTGGTAGGAGGTGAAATCACAACGTTGGAAAATTTAATTGCGAGCAATGGAGGGCGATTGCAAGTTGTTTCAATGATCCCATCGGAATTGTATGAGGCCGATTATGCCATCACAAGATTTGTGCCGGGCGGTGCCAATTCGACGGGTTTTCCATCGGCCGCGGCCCTCGTCGAGGGCAAACAGGGAAACCATTATGGAACAACTTCGGTTGCTCAAACCGTATTTTGCGAAACCGCCTCGTGCGACGGACCTCAAAATCGCAATCCGAGGGGATTGACCCTAAATATTACGGCAATTCAGGGGAGGATAACGGCAATAGCCATAGTCAATCCGGGATCTGGATACAAAACCGGCGATGTAGTCAAAGTGGTTGGTGGAAATAATGAGGCTCGAGTTCAAATTTTTCAAGTCGTGTCGGATGGACGCCTCCCGGACAGTCTTCAAATTGAACGCCGCGCCGGAACGGGGGCGGCCGACCTCGTGGGTGTAACCGCCATTTCTCATGTTGGCCCCAGCGCCCAAACCGATCTGGCGGCGGATCAAATTGTTGCTGGGTCGATTTTTGTCATAACGGACAGCGGGACTACCGATTTCGTGTCAATCGGATCTCAAAATAACAACGTTGGAACAGCCTTTAGGGCGACGCGAACCGGATCAGGCACCGGCACCGTTAGAACCACATTTGGGAATAATAACGGTATTGTTGCACTGACGAATTTTGCAAAAGCAAGTGCCGTTGATGCCGCATCCAAGCGACGACAGTACGATCGAGCATTGATGGAATATGAAACCGTTTTGTCATTGCTATCGCACTCAAGGATAACAACATTTACCACAATCAAAAATCGTTTCCCCGGTCTTGAAACTGTTTATGTCACACGACTAGACAGAAGAGGCGAAGATACCGTTGTGACACTGGAAACGGGAAGCGGAAATCCTGTGAATATGATCGGTGCAAATAATCTGAATTGGAGCGCGCAGGTCGGAGCCGCTGAGAGAAATAATGGAACCTTTTTGTTCGGTCTCGGCAGCGGGCAGGCATCATCCGCCGCAAGGGGCGGCCCCCAAATTTTGTCGGGAATCCTATCCGCAGCCGCACAATCCGTTCCGGCTCTTGCGACATGGAATGAAGATTACGACGAGGACTTAAAATATACAGTTGGCAACCCCTTGCTTCGGCTAACTGGTACCGCCACATTGGCCGCCAACGGAACGTTGACGGCAACCGGCACCACCACCTTTACGGCAGACATGGTTGGGGGTCTGGTGACTTTTCCAGGTGTTCCTCAAAATTTTTTTATACGCCAATTCGATACTGCGACTCAGATGCTGGTGTCACCGCCGGGCATCACCATTGCTGTTGCTGCAGCAATAACCATTAACTATTTAGATCCACTCTATGTTTCCAATGCCGTGTCATCGACGGGTGTGTCCGACACCCAATGCGGGAGCATTGCATTGCCTCTCGCGGATGTTAATTTTAATTTGACCCAGGGAATTTTATCTCCTATTGGGTTTCAAATTATGCAATCTGATGCTGGTCGATTAATTACAAATATAACACAATTGACCCCGGTTCCAATTGATGGTTCTGCCGAGTATGATTCAGACGGAATTCTAATTGGAGGGTTCCGGTTAGAGCAACGATCAATACCATCATGGGAAGAAGGAATGTATGTAAGTGTTGCTGTTCGGAGGACGGCCGGGCCGCCCTCCGACGCTTGGGCAGCCTACGAAATACGGAATCCCAGAACGGGGGACGTAGTTAACTTTGTCAATGACATTGATTTCAGTCTCCAACCGCAGATGCATTTGCAGCGATTGGGTGCGTTTACTTCAACAACACTTAGCACCAAACAAATTTCGATGATGTCATTAAATTCTTCTTTGTCCATCGACGTGGCCACGGGACCAATTAGACGCGTCGGGAACACGTGGTATCTCTTCCCCCACGCTAACATTTACTCAAATTACCATTATTACGATTTTGGCCCCAACACCGCTGAAAATTCCAATAGATTGCACCATTGCATTTTTGGTGCAAATACCGATTACATGGAACAAAAGTCCAAAGTGATGACATTCGTGGCGTTGCAAAAGGAAGGGTACACCATAAACCGAAGAGCACCCGATCAAGCTGCGTTGACTGGTGCGGTTTCCTTGGTGGGATCTGTCCGCGGCGTCACTCACATTGCAATCGGAAATAGTTCAGGCAAAAGCAGGACCCAGACGGGGGAGGCGCCGTTAGCCGCCGGCCCCGCCTCGGTGGACATGCTGCCATTGACGGCGGCGCTCACACAACCCACTGTTGCAGTGGCCAGTGCTGCTGACGGTGGAAGTATCACCACACCCACGCCAGCAGCAAGCATCGGTTCTTTTGTCACTTTTGCCGAATTTCCAAACGTAGGCCAAGCAATTGATGACTTCTGTTATATAATAGGCAGAAGAGGATTGCTTGACAAACGCGATTTTCCATCTGTCATGTATGGTGGATCCAGCCTTCCGGGCACTTCGGCTGCTGCGCCTGCTGCGGTACTCCCCACTCAGGTATTTCCGCCCGCCGGTGGAACAGGGGCTGGAGTGGCAACCACATGCATTATTGGAACGCCGGGGACAGGCTATGGGGCCGCCGTCGGCGTAGCCGGCAGTGGTGGACATGGTCAGGGCATCGAATTTCAGATTCTCGCGGTCGACGGTGGTGGTGGCATAACTCTCATCAGAATTCAAAATGGCGGGTCTGGCTACCAGGTCGGCGACATCATCTTAGTGGGCGGAGCAGGCACAGGCGGAACGGTGGTTGTCACATCCGTTTCCAATTCGGAAACCCCTCGCGACAATGTAACAGGATCAACACAAAATGCCGTTGAGGTTTTGTGCACGTGGACACCGCCGGTTGCACCTGCAACGGCGGGTAGTATAATATTCCAACGAATGAATTCGAATACTCGGGCATCATAGGAACTCTTGAACTCTTTCGTTTACGTGATCCAATGCAATCCATTGTAATGCAAAAAAAACTTTCTGTAATAAAGAATGACCAATCCAAGAGCTTTGAACTTATCTGATGACTTTAGCAGTCAGATTCCCCAAATTCAGCAGATGGTGCAGGATAATAAAATTTTGACCGGCGAACTCATTCGTCCTCCCCAGCAAATTACAGCGTTTCGCGTTGGCGGTGCGAATGGCGGAGGGGCCAGCGCCACCACCGTCGCCGAAGTGGCGGCGGCTGCATTCCAGAACAACGGAGTCAGCGCCACGGATCCTTTCACCACTGTCAGTGGGTCGGGTCCCGGAAACATGGCTGCCAGCGCCCGCACCATTCCCCTCAGGCAACGCCACTGGCAAGCCATGGTTACGGGAACTTTGGTCCTGAACTATCGTGATGCCATGGTGGGAGGTTTGAAACTGCCGGGCTATAATGTCGCCTTCGGCGTCGCCGGCGAAACCGACGGCCAACGGGAGCAAAACACGCTGCTTGCCCAGGCTCTCTTCCTTGATTACGGTGCTGATACCGCAGCGAATGCCCGGCAAATCATGAATTGCATCTGGGGGTTGCCCATGGGCAGCAAGGGCGGTCTCAACAATGACCCCGACGGAAGCGGAGCTGCAAATCCGCAGGTTGGCACCTCCGCCGTTCTGAGAATCTTGACCGACCCGGGATCGACCCAAAATGGCACGCTCAACCAGGCGCTTGTTGCAGCCGCCGCGACCGATAATGTCGGAGGAGACCGTCTGTTGTGCGGAAATTCTGGAAGAATGACCATTGATTTATTGTTAGCCGCTACACCGCTTTTTCAAGCGTGTCCCTCAAGGGCAAAATTGGTTTCCAGCACCGCAAACTACGGTGGGGCGGCGGCGGACAACACCACGCAATTTCCTGCGGGTTCTTTCAGCAGTCGCGTGATTTTTGGCAACGTGGATCACTTCAACTTGAATCTCTATCCGCAGGTGGCGGGCAATCCCACAAACCAGGGCACGAACGTCATCTGGGACTGTCAAAATGTGTACACCACTGGATCTCGCAATATCATCTCGGTTGGAGGAGAAGCGCCTGCCGATATAAATGCCGTCGCCAACAACGCTCAACGTCAGCGTCTTGGATTCCCCATGGGATTGCACGATGTCCAGGGTTCCAATAACAATTACATCGACGCGGCGACCCCCGGTATAAACCCGTGGTCAGACGGTAACAACGCACTGGTGGCTGTTAACCAGGCGCATCCTCTTGCGGCAGGTGAAGTTGTTATTGTGGCAACCTGCATCAATAACACACCGGGTTCGGAAGTGTTGCAGTTTTCTTTGGTCAACGCAATTGAATGTGCTGGCACGGAAGGACCTATCCTCAACTATGCGTACGCTTAATGTAATAATGTAATAATGTAATAATGTAATAATGTAATAATGTAATATTCATTTTGTTAACAAAATGAATGTGAAACTTTGAAACTTTTATTATTCAGATCAAGGTTGAAACTTTCCCGCTCCCCTGTTTCTTCCACACTATGGTAACGCCGGACCCTTTCTCTTCAAATGCATATTCATGGCATTCAAGTTGTCCCTTGTTTTCGGTGGCATTGGTTATGATCTCGTCGCAAATTTTTTCCATGCGATGGGAATGAAGCACGAGATCACGCAGCCCCTGAATCCGCGGCGACCATTTGCATATGCGAGATTGGTCCATGTTAACTTGGTTGTTTTTGTTGGAAACCCAAGTTGCCGTCGGGAAAAATCGATTTTGACGTGAATGAATTACATGAATTACATGAGTTAGTTAAAGCCATTTCTTCAAGTAACAAACTACAAAATGTCAACCCATCATCGCAAATTGGTTGTTTTGGATCTTGATGCGACGCTCATATCTGCTCAGTCCCTAGACAAATATGATCGGGAAGCCAACCGCAAAAAGGCCGCTAAGTTTGAGAAGAGTTATCAGATGGACAATTTCTATCAAATCTTCGGGAGACCGAATTTGGACATCTTCTTGGACTTTTTGTTTTCTAATTTCCGAGTGGCAGTGTGGACGGCGGCATCGCAACTTTATGCGCTGTCAGTAATCGAAAATTTCATTTTGACCAAGCCGTCTAGGAAGTTGGAATTTGTAATGTTTGATTATCACAACGAGGATGCTATGAAACGAGGGCGCGGAACGAAAGATTTGGATTTGTTGAAAAACTTCTACGGAATGGACCTAAACGATCGAGACGTCATCATCGTTGATGATTATGATGAGGTTTGCAAAGTCAACAAAAAGAAAAGCATCCGAGCGCGTTTTTTCGAATATTCAAAACGGGGTAGCGAAAATGACAAGTTCCTGTTGACCATCATTCCGAAACTGAAGAAATTTAAAAGCAAGTGACCGTTGTGAAGTCAAAATCGTTTAGTGTAATATTAGGAAGATTTTGACAACACCCACAAGAAAATCAATGGCCCGTATATTAGCAATAGGCGATCCTCATTTCCAAACTTTCCACTTGCATCGAGCTCGGGAGTTCATCGATAAATTGGATGCGTGGCTGGCTACAAAAAAGTACGATGCAATTGTTGTCCTCGGCGATGTTCTTCACGATCACGAACGACTCCACTCCCTATCTTTAAATTTGGCTGTCAAATGGCTAACCGAATTGCGTGCCCATGCAAAAGATGTTTACGTTCTGGTGGGAAACCATGATTATATCAACAATGGTCAATTCCTGACGACAAATCATTGGATGAACGCGTTGAAGAATCATCGGGGACTGCACGTTGTGGACGACGTGGTGGAGAAAAAAGTAAATGATATTCCCATCACACTGCTTCCATACGTTCCACCCGGAAGATTCCAAGAAGCTCTGAATTTGCGTGCGGAGGACCGCTGGAAGAAGTCCAAGGTCATTTTCGGGCATCAAGAATTCAAGGGCGCTCAAATGGGGTCGTGCGAATCTGATAAGGGGGATGATTGGTCTTTGACACTGCCACCGGTCATATCGGGACACATTCACGGCAAGCAATATTTACACAACGGAATTTTTTATCCGGGTTCCTCGGTCCCAGTGTCATTTTCGGAAACCTCCGAACGCATTGTTGCGGAAATCATTATATCCAACGGGTCCAACGGGTCCAACGAGTGGATGGAAGGAGTTATTGTCAAAGAGCACAACATGGGTTTGACCAGGCTCGTTTCAAAGAACATTTCGGTCGACGATTGGGACTCCTTGTCATTGGACGAATACGTCGGCTCTGAACTTAAACTCAAAATAGATGCACCTCCGTCTGAAATGAGGCGCATCAAAAAAACAAAGAAGTATCAAAAGTTAAAAAAAGCAAATGTGAAGATCGCATTTCATCGTTCGAGAACCGCGGTGAAGGAAGAAAACGATCGTTTGCGGTCAGTTGTTCAAACCGACGGAAGGCGAGACTTTAAATCCATCCTTGATTTCATCGTGAGTGAAAGCGACGATTCTTCAATTGTCTCAATGTATAACGAAATTTTATCTTCCTTGTAATAAAACATGGCATACACAAGGAAACGCAAACGTTCAGGGGGGAGAAGCCGCAGACGGAGCCGTCGCCGCTCGAGAGTGGGTAGCAAGAGGTCGGTGTACAATGGCACAGCCAAAGAAACCGCGGGAGGTCTGCATCGAAAGGATTTGAAGAAGAACAAGAGGGGAAAGGTTGTGAGTGTTAAAAAATCAAACCTAGCCAAAAAAGGCGCCCTTGCCAAAATGGGGTATTTGGTGAAAAAAAGCAAGAGAAAACGATCGCCCACCCGGGGTGGAAGAAGCCCGCGGCGGAGGAAGTCGAAGTCGAAGCGGAGGAAGTCGAAGTCGAGGCGGAGGAAGTCGAAACGGAAGAAGTCGAACCGGAGGAAGTCCCGAAAAAGATAATTGAATTGGATTTTCATAGATAAAAATGCTATGAAAAATTAATGTTTAATTTTTAATGTTTATTTTTATTGTTTTGCTCTACGCCAAGCATCGATTGACTTGAAATATAAAATAGCACTGCCGGCCGCCGCTTCCCACCTCAGGAAATAGTGTGTTGACAATGCCGCTTGAAATTTGTTGATGCTTCCGCACAAGGGCGATGCCATATGCAACAAATTGTGAACAGGTCCCAAAATAGACCACGGAGCACAGTATGTCGCGAGAAACTGGATGCATGCCCAATGAACCGTGGAAACGAAAAACGTCGAAGCAAACCATGCCAATACCATTCTAATGAGGGTGATGGCATTTGGCGACAAATTGCACAGACGATTTTTCAAGTGTGTTCCGATGTCAAGCATCGGACGTTTTCTGATGACGAGTTTTCCGAACGTTCAGACCATCAATTTCGTTTTCGAGGTGAGAAACCAATTTATTGCGATTTCCAGAATCCATGGAGTTATACCATGCAATCGCGTTGCAATCGACTCGTTCGAACTTTTCGTACAGGTGAGACCCAAGGCGTTGGCCATAAATGTCGCAGGCCAGTTGCTCGCACAAATTGAATTGAAGAGACACAAGCTTCTCCATGAAAATGTTCATGAGGGATCCGGCTGACATTGTTTGATTTCGATTGACCGATTGAAAATTCAATCGATTTTGAAGAAATTGTTTAAATTGTTTAAATTATTTAAATTGTTTTACTGAAATTCCATGACATTATCGAACAACCCGGTGATGCACTGGTGGGCAATGACGATGACAATTTTCCCCTCCGTATTTTTCTTAATGAAATCCAGAATATCTTCGGTCAACTCGACATCAAGATTGGCAGTAACTTCGTCTAGAAGAATAATTGGAGACGGTTCCAATTCGCCGAGTGCCAAATTAAAGGCCGTGACAATTCTGATTTTTTCGCCGCCGGACAAGCAAGCGTAAGGCATTTCTTCGCCCTTGTGATTGATAGAAATATTGATAGACGGTTTGATTTTCTTGGATGTTTTGGCTTGCGAAAATGATTCGAGCGTTGCAACGATGGATTCTTCTGGAAAAAAGGCCTCCAAGTATTCCAATGCGTGAGCATTGATTGTGTCCAGCGTGGAAAGCAATGCAACACTCTCGGCTTTTTGTATCAACGTTTTGAGAGATGACAACGTTGAAAGTTTGTTCGCGATCGCCGTCGTTCTCGCTTTCACGTCATCCAAACAGTTGGTGTCATCTTGATAACGAGCGTGTTCGACGGAGAGGGCTTTCCACTTTCGCGTGGCGTCAATCAATACGTTGAGTTCTCGAATCCGCGCTTCGTCATTTTCCAATTCCTCGAGGACCGTTTCAATGTTAATGGATTGCGCGACGGTCCATCGGCGACCAAATGATGTAGTAATGTTTTCGGATTCACGTTGAACGTTCTCGATGGCTTTGGATCGAACATCAATTTCCATCATAGAAATCTTTATCGTTTCGCTGAGGGACCGCAAATCTACATTGTCAACATCGCGCGGTTTCCGGGGTCGATCGACGCTTGACGTAGTAGCAGATTTCAACGACTCTTCTGTTTTGTTTTTTGCCCTCTCCATCGCGCGGATTGCGGGCGGAATGGTGTTTCGGTTCAACGCGGCAAGTCTTTTTTCAAGATTCAAATTTGAATCTTTGTAGGATTGCATTCCTTCCGTGTATTGTTTGAGGTCCGAGACGTTGAGTTCAAATTCGTGAGCCATAATGTGATTTCTGATCTCCAACAAAATATCCTTTGTTTTTGCGAAAGCCGCCATTTCCTCCGCGTGCGACATGTCATCGGATTTCATTTGGTTCTTAACTCTAACGATTCGTCGTTTTGAACGCTCTCGATCAGACCTGTTTTCGTATTCTTTTTTGGTTGCAACAACCGCTTCCTGTGTCATCTCATTCCACCTCAACGTGTCGGCGCAGCTGGGGCATTCAAAATAGGAGCACATTGCCTTTTCCAATTCTGAAATTTCATTGATCTGTTCTTGTTTCCTTGAAGAAAAATTCCTTTCGGATTGGACAATATCACTGTTGATTTGTTCGATTCTTTCGACGACGTGTTCTTCGCCCGCGTTTCCATTGGTGGTCAAGTCCATATCGATGTCGTGCAACCGAAAAAGACGTTGAACAATTTTGGCAGAATCCAATGAGGCTTCCGCTTGGCTCATTTCGAGGTCGATGTCAACTTTGTTCCAACGCGTCCACAATTGAGACTTTATTTCACGTTTCTCCATTTCCGTTCTCTTCACGTGTTCTCGTAGCGATGTCTCATAAATTTTCTTCGCGTCGGCGAGTTGCGTTTGAATTTTCTCGATCTCTTTGTTTTTGTCGGCCCACTCAACATACATCAGAATCTCCTTCGCATTGGATGGAATTCGAGAACGAAGTTTTTGAATCTGCGCTTGTTCCTGTTTGATTTTGTTGACACCGTTCGAAACACGCGCGTTCATGCTTTCCCTTTCCTGCTCCATCCTCAAAGCCTGCGTTTTTTTCAACCTATTGTTCTCCACCCTTTTCAAAACCGTTTCGCTCTCTTTTTTTAGACTTTGCAGTGTTCGGTCGCTGGGCGGTTTGCCCGGATCGGAAGGAATTTCATCCCATTTTTCGAGCGTTTTCTGACGTGCATTAAATTCGCCCTTGAGAAGGAGTTCCTTTTCTCCGAGGGCTTTGGATCGTGCCTTGACCGCATTTTTTAGAACCGTTGACCTTTCTCCGAACACCCTATCCTCCAACATTGTTAATTTGGACGTTGCAGAGAGATTTACAAATGCTGTTGAGGTGTCCTGTGGTATGTAACAACAGGATTCGAAATTTCCAAATTCTTGCCTCAGAACACCTTCCGCCGCATCGTCCAGATATTCATTCCCTGACCGCGTCACGATAAGACTCGAACTTCTCGCGGTTCGAACAATTTTTAAATCTCTATTTGATATTGTCAAAGCAACGCTGGTTTTCTTGTTGGTTCCGATTGGTTTGCATTTTCGAGGCTTTCCCGTGATGGCAAACACGATTGCTTCAATCAGAGATGATTTACCCGCTCCCGAGGTCCCCATTATCAGGGTCATTCCGTGGTTCAAGCGAATTTTCTTATCGCTGATGCTTTTAAAATTTTGTATGTGGAGGTCCATCTTCTTTGTGGGTCGTACGTTTTTTGCGATGAAGGTCGATTTCAAGTCACTTACACTGGTTACACTGGTTACATTTGACAAGCTGGACACTTCTTTGCATCATTTGCATTATTTGCATCGTCATCCAATAGGAATCTATTTAAATTGAGGTCATTTTCGACGGTGTCGTTTAAGGTTGCGGCGATCGTTTTGAATAGCAGTTGAACATTGTCGCCATCCTTGGCCGATGTCTCAAAGAAAATATTAGCAAGACCCATATTTTCCTTCGTTCCTTTCTCTCCAAGTTCGCGTGAAACTTCCCGTTCGGACGACAGACAATCTATTTTATTTCCCACCAGGGCCAGCAAAGGCTTTGAATTGCCGTTCAAATCAATGGGCCCGCAAGTCTTTTTAAGCCAATCCAGAGCGTTAAAATATGATTTTTTGTCCATTACATCATAGATGCTCACAATCGCATCCGAATTTCTCCAATACATGGGAGCCAAATTGGCATATCTTTCTTGACCTGCGGTGTCCCACAATTGCAACGTGACATGGTCTCCGCTCGGCAGGTTGAATCTTTTTGTGAAAAATGCTGCTCCAATTGTGCTTTCTTCGGTTGGATTGAAATAATCCTCCACCAATCTTCGCATTATGCTTGATTTTCCAGTTCCAGCATCTCCCAACAAAACAACTTTAAAACTACGTTGGTTAATCATTCTTCTTTTGATTCAAACCAATGTAATCGCTTAAATTGCTTACATTGCTTACATTGCTTGCATTGCTTACATTGCTTACATTGCTTGCATTGCTTACATTGCTTACATTGCTTGCATTGCTTACATTGAGAAATGGTGATTCAAAATCGATTGAATGTCATGTCGCGCACCGTTCGCAACATTTTGAAACCCGATCCATGAAGAAACTATCAAAAGACCAGTTGAAAGCATTCAATGCTGTCATGGCCGGAAAATCGATTTTTCTAACGGGTGAGGCTGGAACGGGAAAGTCGTGGGTTTTGAAAAAGATTGTCCGAAGTCTGCGCGATAAACGCAAATGTGTTGGAGTGACGTCGACCACCGGCGTCTCGGCGTTGAACATGGAACTGGGTGCAACGACCCTTCACGCTTATCTTGGAATTGGTCTCGGGAGGGGTTCTGTCGATGCCTTGTGCTGCAAGATTTCTAAGAGGGCCCCTTCGATCCCCAGCGATCCGAAGAATAATTTCATGGAACAGCGGTGGAAGGATCTTCATGTTTTGATCATCGATGAAATATCAATGTTATCGCCTGAATTATTTGACAAGCTCAACAATGTTGCCAAAACAATCAGACAAGGCCCTCAAAGTCTTCTAAAACCGGTCGACCGTCCATCGTGGGGCGGAATTCAACTCATTTTGGTGGGTGATTTCTTGCAGCTACCAGTGGTCAAAATGACAGCGCGGACATTCGAAGCCAAGACATGGGAATCCTCAATCGATGAAACTCACATTCTAACGACCAACCATAGACAATCAACCGATTCAAATTACAAAAAAATACTTTCGTGTATGAGGTCTGGAAATTTGACAGATTCCGTCCTGCATTCCATAAATCAAAGAGTTTGTCTTCCAGCATCGAACGCTGAAATTAAACCCACCGTGCTCTGTTCGACCAATGCTGCTGCAGATGTTATTAATTCGGACGAACTGAACAAACTGGCGGATTCCGACCCAGATATAGAGTTCAATTCTTACTCGGCGGTAGTTGAAAAAAAAAATCGCAAATTTCCCACTTGCAAGATGACGAAACTCGCGAAAGCAAGCATCGTCCCTGAAGAGTTAGAAATTTGCGTGGGGGCGCAGGTAATGCTATTGAGAAATTATTACGAGCGTGAAAACAGACGTGAAGATGGTACCATAATCCATTTGACCGCATCATCGCTGAGCCAACTGGTTTATTGCAACGGCAGCAGAGGAGTCGTTGTTGACTTTGACGATGACAATTTTCCGGTTGTCCGGTTCGCTTCCGGAGGAATTATGACCATCGAACCCCATGTTGTGGAATTCAAAACGGCGGACTCCAACGGACGTGAAACGACGAATTTTACTCTGACTCAGATTCCTTTGAAAGTAGCATATGCGATTACGATTCACAAGGCTCAAGGATTAACATTGGATTGCGCAAGGATTGACACGTCTGGTTGTTTCGCCTATGGACAAGCATACGTAGCATTTTCGAGAGTGAAAAATTTGGATTCCTTGTTTCTTACTGGACCGTGCAGACGGGAGCACATCAAAACAGATCCCGAGTGTTTGAAATTTTACAGGAGTTTCGCCAAGAGGCGCGATCACGCCTAAAATATTAAAATTTTAAAGAGTGTTTCTTTAAAATTAAGTAAAATTAAGAATAATATTGCGAAATTATATTTTCAACCCCATCCTGTCCTTTTCCCTTGCCTTTTCCCTTGCCTTTGCCCTTGCCTTTTCCCTTGCCTTTTCCCTTGCCTTTTCCCTTGCCCTTGCCCTTGCCTTTTCCCTTACCCTTGTCCGCGATACCCTCATCATCGCTGTCGTAAAGAGAATAATATAGTGACATTATGTTGTCAACCCCATCGTTTGCGTTGTCATTGTCCGAGATGTCGGCATCGTCTTCGGTTTCGTCCTCGGTGTCGTCCTCGGTGTCGTCCGCGTCGTCGCGCGATCTAACGAATTTGACGCTTTTGCATTTCATTCCATAATTTCCGACACAGAAGCGACTCCCTTTCTTTGTATTGAAACCCAAAATAATGGAGGACGAGGTTTGCAAGGAGTTGTTATATAACTCGTATCGATCGTTCTGGAAAGTAATAAGCGTTGCGTTGTTTCCCGCCAATTTAGTAGCTTGTTTGTAGTTGGCGACGTTTTTCATTCTCCATACCGTTTTCGTGGGTTCTATGTAAAGCCAGTATTTTGATGCCGAACGGGTCGGTTTGTCATAATACAACGGGTCTTTTTCCAAAGTTTGATCAGCCCACGCGGAGTTGTGATTGCAAGATATGTTAACAGTGTGACGCGAAATCCGCGATTCATCGTCAAAAAAGTTGACGGCATATTGACATCGTTTGAATGATTGGATAAAGAGGGAGTCCTGGGAATATTTTTTCAAGAAAAAGGCTATTGATTTTGCCGATCCCCTTGGCACTTTGATTTTGCCGTATGTGAAATTGAGATCCATTTTTTCTTTGTAGTCCCGCTGAGTGTTATTTGTTTCTTCCACATTTTGCATAATGAATTCATCGATCAATCGCGAATCGATATTTCCATATTGGTCTTCGTTCAAGGACGCTGAAAATTTATGCAATATGATCTGCAACAAAAGGCCAAAATCTCTCTTGTATTTGTTGTAAATGCGAAAGGGATCGGCAATTTTTGATTCGACGAGCGCCAAACACGGCGTATTGCATTTTTTGAATCGCACTCCGTCAGACGACGCGTTCGACGCGTTCGAAATGAGTTTTGAATGTATGGTGTCCTTAATGGCGGCTCTTGACATTCTCCTCAAGGGAGCGTCAGTCGGTCTTAATTTGGTTTCATAGAGAGGGAAAACGGGTTGCAATGCTAGAACATCAACGATTTGTCCATTCTTCAGACGCATTCCAAAACCTCTCAATTTCCCATTCTTACCAATAAATTGATCAACAATGGTGAGACCGTCGGCGCAGCCAGAGATTCTCTTTCGGTGATTTGTTTGTTTTGTTCCGTTCCTCCATTCATAAGCAGCATCTCTTGCTTTGGCTGCGATTTTGGCAATGGGATCGGTTGCCGCCACAAAAAGGTTATCATTATCCCCCGCCGCCAAACAATGAAGAATGGGGTCGGGGTCATCAATATCGGCGACGGTTGAAACGTCAGCAACATCCTTGAAGGGAATAGAGGGACCCGCCACGCCGACTCGCACCACTTGTCCGTTGAATATATCCATGAAAGCGGGAAGACGTCCCAATTTCCCCGGTTTGAGTTTGGTGACCGAAGACAATACATTTCTGTTTTTGTCTATTTTCATCAAGTCCTCCAACTTGGCCAACAGATTCATGGTTCCGTCGTCATTTTCGTACAAGAGAGCATAGTCTTCCAAGGGAGGAGGAAAATACAATCCTTCCTTCCCGTTTGGCACTTTTATTCCTTCGTTGGTGAAAATAATAATTTCAACATTAAATTCGTCGGCAAGAGCCATTCCCCAATCATTGGCGTCCATGCGTCTGTTGGATTTGATAAATTTATTGAGAGCCTTTTGAGAGGCCACCCATGTTTGTTGCATGGCGACGGGGACCGTTTTCCCCACCATTTCGGCTCTTACCAACGAGCTGGCCGAATTTTTGACAACGAACTTTTCTTCAATTTCTTTCCCCCTTTTTTTATCGGACACCGATTGAACGGCGAGGTTGTAGGGCTTAATCTTCGGCCGGAGCAAGAGAGCATCGTACTGCTCCTTTATTTCCCGTTCGTACTTTTGATAGATCAACAACGTGGCAGATATGAGTTTTATGTGAGGTTTGATCACAGCCCTCGTGAGGGCTGTGAGATTTACGGAGAGCCCTCCGCCGGGATTAAGAGAAATGCTAAAGGAAGGACCAACGGAGGTTCTCGTTTTCTCATCCCTGGAATACAATCTGTAGTTGGAAGTTGATCTGGAAGTTGCACTTTTTCTATCATTTACCCTGTAAAGTTTAGAAACTAGGAGGTTATTCATGATCAAATCATCCATGATGGCCGAGTTGAAACTTTGAATGTCCGGAAAATCGTAGGTCATGCTCAAATTGGTTTGTTGCACTTTAATAATCTGGGAGCCGATCGCCTCTCGCAGCGATTGAGAGTACCACTCTTTTTCGGCTGGCGTCTCGATCCGGACCAAAACATCGCAAGTTCCGCTATCGGAATTGACTTTGATCACAGCATGGGCGTAAAATTCTTCGGCGTTTAGAGATGGCCCTCTGAACATATAACGGGGTTCCCGGCGGGAAATCTTTATTCGTATGTTATCATTAAGGGACGCCCCAATGTGTTTTTGAGAACAAATGCATTGACCGTGAGGCAATTGTTTGAACGCGGCGGCGGCAAGGAAGGAGGACGACGTATTTATTCTCACCCTGTCCTTGAAACATGCAAAGGGGACGGTGGAACTCAACTGAATCGCTTCAAATAACTCTCTGCTTGTTCGATTGGAAGAAAAGGTGAACGTGACAGCATTGATTATTTTTTTTATATTGTCATCGTCAACTTCTTCAACCGGTGGAAGATTCTCTTCAATGTAAGTTTCCCTCGCGTCAATGTCGCTTTGAAGCGCTTGAACGGGAACCACGTTGGCTGGGAATTCTCCAATTCCGTGCCACGGAACCTGAGCACCCCGCCGACCGACACCCTTGGAATAAATATCGAGAGCGGCTCTTCGGGCAGTTTCGGCATCATAACCCAGAGCTTGCACTTTCCGAACGACCACGGGCAACGTGTCGAAATACTTCACTTCTACTGATTCAACATTTACAAAATTATTGGCCATTTATTGAAAGCAACTTAAACATAACCACATTTTTCTATAAATCGCATGGAAAACAAGAGCAAGCCAAGAAGCAAGCCTAGAAGCAAACCTGGAAGCAAGCCTCGAGGCACGAAGCCGCAAGACACGACGCCGAGGAGCCAGCAAAATGATTCGCGAGGAGTGGGAGAATATGTGTTTCGCGCGAAATCCCACGGAGCCCATCTGTTTAAGGTTCTTTCCGAAATATTACAATCAAACTTGAAGACGGCATGCTTTCAGCTGAAACCCGAGGGAATTTACCTGCGCCAGATGGACGCCAATCGACGAACCCTCATTGATCTGCAGATGGAAGCGGAAAACTTCAATTTGTTCAAATATGATTTTCAAAACTCCGATTCAATGTTTGTGGGATTGACTCTGACCCACCTCCACAAAATGATGAAATCCATAAAGAAAAAAGACTCCATTTGTCTGTATATTTTGAGGGCCAATCCAAATGAATTGGCCATTCAGGTCATTCCAAAGGAGAATAATCGCATCACGACATCCTATATGAAAGTTCAACGAGTTCAAAATATTCTGGTGGATGTACCATCCGGTTATGATTCCTCGGTAATAATTCCATCGGCCGAATTCCAAAAGATATCAAAAGATATTTTGGCGATAGGAAAAACCATCAGGATCAAATCGCAAGGAAACAAACTGGAATTTGGAGTTGACAGCGGCGGAATTTTGAAAAGAACCATTGAAGTGGGAGCCCTCGACGAGGAAGAGCCATCCGCGGGCCAGTTATTCGATCAAACCTTTCAGTCTGAACAATTGCTCAAAATCACAAAATTGGCCAATCTCAGCAATTTCGTGCACATACACACAGCAGCCGGACTGCCTCTACTATTTTCGTCGAGGGTTGGGGATCTGGGCAAAATTTCGATTTTCATTAAAAACAAGAATCAAATTTTGGCCGACGGTGCAGAGGCGATGGGGTGACTGCGACCGTCATCACGTCCACGGATTGAGAATGCAATTTCGAGGACGCAATGAATGTAAAGAATGCAAAGAATTTGGAGACCCGTTGGTCTGAACCGTCATGACATTGCACCGTTGTAATGTCGATGTTGTTTTGTTGGGGTTCATCCGTTTGTGTTCTTTCCCAATGGCATGCCCCATTTCGTGATTGACAACGTATTGTTTATATTTTTTCCTTCCCTTTTTCCAATTCCTTGAGTTAATGACAATCAGGGATCCTTTTGCCCTACTCTCGCAGACGCTAAAATTTCTCAAACGTCGACCGTAACGTCGCTCAATTTCATCAGGCGATGCCATTTCAAATTCGACATCGACTTTGAACCGACCTCTCCTCTGCACAAACTTGTAACCTTTCCGACTCCACCCTCTTGGATCTATGAGGGTGGATCGAATAAATTTGAGCTCCGATCGAGTAAAATTGTTCGGGCGAAATTTGTAATAAATGTAAGTCGTGTGACCGGCAGCCATGAGTTTTTCCATGTTTCTTGCTTTAATTTTAATCAAATTAAACAATTAAACAATTAAACATGGAAAAAATTAAACATGGAAAAATTGGCCCGGACGACTTGCGAAAAGACTTAAAAATGTAAACACGACACACCAAATGACGATTTCCCTGAATGTTAAAAATGTAAAGCACAACGTCAAAATTGTGTATGCATATTCGGAACTTACTAACAAATTAAAACGGTCCTTGAGAAAGGGTTTAAGTGATGGAAATTCATGTATGTTGGAAATCTTTGACAAAATCCTGGTGGATGATGAAGCAATGAATCATTACGCCACAGCATTTTCGTTTGTTCCCGAAGAGGTGTTCTTGACCTGGCTGGTGAATATAGAAGGTCCTCGGGAATTCAACGACACGATCATGACCCATCTCGAAGACATTGCCATTTTGAAAGAGCTGGACAAGGGACAGCTTGTTTTCCTTCAACAGTTGTTATACAATTTGGGTTTGATCATTTGCAAACATGCCCTGACATCATCTGACCCCACCACCGCAAAAAAGCGTCGAGTCATTCGATCCCCTCCCCCGCGCGGTCGACGTTGACAAGGGATGTTTGTGACACCACTATTTTTCAAGATGCACAAAGATTAGGGCAACAATGATAATGACGGGCGTCACAAACATCACGGCTCGCCGACGCCCTTCGCTCGTTATCTGTGTTACGGGGTTGCTCAAATTGCGATATTGCGCCTTGTGAGCTTCATGCACCAATTGACTTTCTCCCGTCGGAGTAAATTGCACGGATGGACATTGGCTATGCGAATACCACACGACCAATCCCAGAATTATTTCCGCCACCAAAAATTTGTAACTTTGCCGGTAACCTTTGGCAGTGTATATTGCAAAAAGCAAATATAAAGCACCGAACAACGGTCGGACCCCATTCCACCAGGTGTTTCCCCCCGCTTCCCGAGCAGCAAGTCTTGAATTGGTCAAAAAGAAATAGATCATCGCCACGCCTGCAACTCCATAACCCACTGCCAGAACGGCGCTCGATTTGGACCTTGGATATTTATAACTCCACCAAGCGGCCAGCATTCTCACGGGAATGCAAACAAGGAAAAATGCCATTGTGCGTTCTAATTGAGATCTGATCATCCTTCTGTTTTATGTAAAGTCAATATTGTTGACGATGTAACTAATGTAACTAATGTAATAAAACAGAAGGATGATTAACACCCCCCTTTTAACATTGGCGATGGTTGCCCTCGCCCTGTCATTCGTCATCTCATCGTTTTTCCCCTCCGTCGTGGCACAAAATGTCGTCGGTCGGTGTCAGAACGAGATGATGTTTGAATACCCCGCCTGCACCCGAACAAATTTTTTGTCCCCTCGTTGTCAAGAAATACAAAGATCTTGCAAAATTCCGCCGCCCACGTTAATGGCCGGACGGAAATACTAATATTTCGTTATCTTTCATGGAGTTAAACATCAATTCCTTCGGTTCCCTTGGTTCCTTCGGTTCCTTCTATTCCTTCTATTTTTTTAATTTCGATCCAGTCGTTGGCCATGGGAATCGTCTGTATTGTGGCTTCCATAACCATTTTTGTGGCCCACAGACCGGAGAAGAAAAAACGAATAAAACGTGCCGAGTAAGAAAATAAGTCTCTGTTATTCAAAATAAATCTCAAAGCCATTACAATGTAAAGAAAACTCATCTGCTTCTTTCTTTACTTTACTTTTCTTTACAAATATATCGGAGAGACCGGGCGTTTGAAAATTAAAATTCCGGCGCAGTAATAAAGATGTCAATAACGTATTCTGGATTAACCAATTACGGGAAATCAACTCTGCCTTCGGTTGAGGGATGGGGAACAAACATGAACATCCTTAAGGATCCTCCCAAGGGAATTCACACCCGCCGCAAAAACAAGGTTGGTCAAACGAGTTTCTTGGCAACGGATATTGATGCGTCAACGGATAGAGCGGCAGAAGCCATTCGAGTTTTTGCCAGGGGGACGAATCCCATGGTCAGCGTAATGTATGATAACATTGGGACGTGCGGCGGCCAAACCACCCACCTTCATTCGGCCGACCCTGTTCGAGACACAATTCAAACGGGTTTTGATTCCAATGGAGCTCCCGTTGTCCAACAGGTCGGCGGCGCAATGCGACGAACCGGCTCAACGATGGCTTCTCTCCCTTACAAAATTATGCAGGGGGGCGCATTTCGTCCGCCCGTTTTAACTCAGCAACAATTGTTGCCCCTTTCGCGTCAAGCTCGGCCCACAACCCGCGCTTTCTCCATGCCAGGCTTTGCCGATTTCACCAAAAAATTGCGCACCGCCTGTTCGGCATCCGAAGCAAAAGCAGTCAAGCGGGCGGTTATAACCGTGGATGCTTACACCAATAAACGTCGGTTGAGAATGAGCAATGCGGTGCCGGCTCAAGATATGAAACATGCAGTTATTGAAAAATTATTGTTGGACGGTCAAAGCGGCCACACCAACCCGAGTCAAACGGCAAGGTACAAAGCGACCAAGGGCAAAATGAATCTGAGGCCATTCATTCAGCAAGGTTGTCGCAAGCCGGTTGACGTGGGTTACACCAAATCGGCCAATATTTACAAACGTCGTCTAGAAAACAAAGAGAAATCGAGGTTGAGAAATATTCCGATGTCCACGTGGGCCGGAACTGCCATGGCAAAAGTTGATATACCTCGGACAACCACCTACACTTTGCCCGAACGTACCGTTCGGGGAGGATTCGCCGGCAAAAGCACGCTTCCCGTGTTGGCGGCTGAGGCGGTCGGATCAATAAAGTGTGGAAAGCCAAACATCGCGTTTGCAGCCGGAAAATTACCGTTGGAAGCGGGGGTAAATATTAGAGCCAGCGGAGCGTGTGGAGGACCCGTCCTGACAACTCTTCGTTAAACCTTTTTAACTTTGATTATACATTCGGATGGTTGTGAGAAACGGAAGGTGCGGTTTACCCAAACGCTCGTTGACATGATTGTGAAATCTCCAGAAGAAATAAAATAAAGATTGACGATTCTGGACCGCTTGATCGATCGAGCTGCGCGCCAAAAATTCCAATGCGTGTTTGGAACAGTTTTTGCAGGGCAAAAGCATTGGCAGTGCCTCAATGAAACTTTTCATTGTTTTTTGCGCAATGCGGGACGGTTGCATGGGATAGTTCAAGGATGAATTGTGCAGCGTGAACCAAAAGGCAGGCCCGAATTGGGATGGGTTGGTGGCGGCTCGCAGGTTCTTCCAGTCGATGCTTTGTTGAGGACATCCATTGTGGGGTGGCAATTCTCTTTTCAGTTCCGTTAGGTTTTTGTACATCTCTTTACTTTTTGTTGACATTATTTCATTATTTCCAAAACTTACTTGCAAGTCTTGCAAGTCTTGCAAGTCTTGCGAGTCTTGCGAGTCTTGCGAGTTTTGGAAATGCGACCGAGATTTTACTTTCCGCAGTTGGAACCGCAGAGTTTGGCAATGAAAGGTTGGCAGCAATTGCCGCCATTCATGTAATTTCCCAGGGTTCTATAACCCGCGTGGGCCGATTGAGAGTTCAGGGCGTTCTTGTCTGACGTTGAGGAATAGCCGGCTCCTCCGTAAGCCGCCACCACGGTATACTGCGGCGACTGGTTTTGTTTAATGCTAAAGGATGCTGGATATTGTGCTTTGAGGGGACAACTCATTTATTACAGATCAGATTTTTTTATGGACATTTAAACGAAAAACGACATTACAACAAACAAAATGTCCGGCTTGCTATTCCTAACATCAGACGATTTCAACGTGCAGAACGGAACGAAGGGAAAAATTCTGTGCAATACGATTCCAGGATTTTCACTCATCCTTTTCTATTCCAACCAGTGTCAACATTGCAAAAATCTCATTCCCATTTTCAAATCAATGCCCGGTTCTGTCGGGGGGTGTCAATTTGGTCTGTTGAATGTGGGTACAAATATGGCCTGCATTAGATTAAGCAAACAAACGGTGACAGAAATTAAATATGTTCCCTTGATTATTCTGTATTTCAATGGGCGACCATTCATGCGTTACGCCGGATCTCATGATCGAGATGAAATCGCCAAGTTTGTAGTTTCCATGAGCAAGAGGGTGCAAAACAAACAAAAATTCACCAACGATCCAAACGTCAAGGAAGATCCGAGAGGTTCCATTCCCGCATACACCATTGGACATCCCTTGTGCGGTGATGAAGATGTGTGTTATTTGGAGTTCGAAAAGGCTTATCTTGAAAAACACGGAAGTCGTCAACGGTCCGCTGGGAGATGAGGAATCCCCTTGACAATTTTGACAATTTTGAGAATTAGGTGGTGAAAGATGAAATGATTCGTCCGCGTTCCACGGCTGAGACTTCCCACTTCTGTGTGCTTCCATAGTGATCAAAAAATGCTTGTTTCGAATAGAAGTTTCCGTCCGATGAGTCGAGTCTCCGTTCGGGCAGATCGATTTTCCACGCTGTTGCAACGGCGCTGATCAAAGCATCATGGGTCCCTCTCCCAGACTGTCGGTCCAATCCCTCGCGGAGTTCGGCGCGGATTTCAGGCGTCGTCTGTTCATGAGGCAAATTAAAATAACCAGTATTAGCGCGAGAACACAAATATACGCACTCATCGTCCGTCTGTGCCATGACCACATGTTGTCCTCCATATTCGGAGGTTGGAAATGACAACCAATGATTCATGACGTAAAGGCGAAGGGCCATTCTGTGGTTTGTTGAGGCACAATCAAGATTTCAATCAATTTCGAATGATTGAAATGTAAAAATCACGTCACATTACGTCACATTACGTCACATTACGTCAACACGTGCATGTGGCCGCAGAACAGTCGCACGGTGATGAATTTGAAGCGAGAAAACAAGCACACGGACAACTGGTGTAACACACTTCCTGGGGGCATTGGGAATGGGAATTGAGACATTGATTTTCTTCCGACAATCCGTCCGACGTCGCCACAACGGGATAAGTCGCATAATTTGCGACGCCGCATGCATTGTGAGCATCTTTCGAAAGATACATGTATCCGTCGATTCCCCAATCTGTTCCCCATGAGTTGCGAATGATCCAATAACTAAGGGTCTTATTGGCATGACCAACGTCAAACGTATCGGTATTGTATCCCACCACCGCCACGCCGTGATCTAAATCGGCGGGGTCCGATGAGCACCCCCCATTATCAGGATCAGGAATATAGACACCATCGGAATACATTTGCCAATCGTCATTTGCATCCACTCCAACCGAGATGGGCCCAACGGTCGAAACTGCCTCTTCTAGGGCCGATTGCGAACCGAGCGGCAAATTGATCTGTCGAATTATTTTACTCAGACTGGGACCATCCCCAGACCAAGAACAAGAACCGTCCAATGCCAAATAGGGATAATTTGTTTCCAGATCGTCACCGCCCTTTTGGTTTCCCATGAGATAAGCGAAAGCGGCGCTCATTAAACCACCCTCACATCCATCGCAACACGGACCCACGCGCGAATCGACATTTTTCACACAATCCACCAAATCCTGCTCGGAAAATGATGTCAGATTATGGTGCAATGCATACTGCCCTTCGAGACTGGCAATCGCGGAAAATGCCCAGCAACTTCCGCACTGCTCCTGGTTTTTGATTTTGTTTACGATGCCGTGCATTCTCCAGTCTATTGAATCAACGCGTTCCTTTTTCTTGTCACCGATGGAACCAATGTAACCATTTCGGGATTTCAGCTCAGCCGCCGACCGATCAGAAAAAGAATTGACCGAAGCTTCCCACGATGAATTTCCCGCATTGTGAGAGATCACTTTTTTTTGTCTTCCGTTCCACAACTCATAACGCGCATTTCTTTCGGTCGGGTTAACATAGCGCACGTCATTGTCCATCATCCAACGCGAAAAGTCGTTTGCCACCAGCATCCAATCCGTCGTCGCCGCCGCATACGAACAACACGGGAGGAGAAGGAAGGTTGCCGCTGTCATCAGACTGGTGGGTTCAAAGAACTCTTGTAGTATTTCTTCTAACATTTTGTGTTAGAAGAACAATTGTTTAAATCGATGCTTCCATTTTGGTTACGTTTGGTTACGTTTGGTTTGCCTTTAGGCTCCTTAGGCGGCAGGAACCATTCCGGCTTGAACCCGAGTGAATTGCATCCGAGGGAAAGTGCCCTGGGCTGCGCCCGCCGTCGTGCTATCGTCCGTTAGCCATTCGGCTAGGAGCTTCACTTCAAACATGGAAGTCTCTTGGTCGTCTATTACTTGGACATTGGCGTTTCGACCGTTGCCGGTCCCATCGCTCGCCACAATCGCCTGATTAAGGTCCGTGAGGAAAACAACATGAGTTCCAGCAGAGTCAGCCGCTGCCGGAGAAATCACGCCCGTGGTGGGATTCTGAGTAGACGTGCCCACAAAGAGATCAACGTTGCTGTTGGCAGACAGCTGACTCAAGGACAGCAGCTGACTTTTGCTTTCGGTGCGATTGTGACTGTTTCCGAAAATGTAGTCATGCAACTCCCGGGCGTTGGCAGCCGTGTCCAAACCGAAATCTAAATAGTGAGCAGTCGCCGCCTGATTATTCAGGAAGGTGATTTCAGCCCCGACCAGCGGTGCCGACGGGGCCACATCGTTTCCTTGGGCATCGGACACGGCAAATCGAGCACCCATTATCAATATAATCGACGTCAAATTTTGGGTGGCGACGGTGATTGACACGGTTCCGGCTGCGTTTGCCATTGTTATTGTGTTGCCTGCTGCGTCGTTGGCACTCATGAAGAATCCCAAGGGGGCCACATTAAACGTAGTGGGGTCCGTGTTCGCTAAAGTTATTTGGTTGCCGATGGCAACGCCATTCGCGTCCGTAAAGTCGACTGTAGCGCCACCAACGGCGGCGGTGAGAGTTAGACCCAGAACATTTCTTCCCAGGTAAGCTGCGGCGCCACCAGTAACGGGCACGGTTGCTTGAGCACCTGCGCCCGCGGTATATGTACCTGAAGTAATAGTATCAGTGGCGGCGCCACCACCAACCGCGGTGGTGCCCCGCTGGACATTGACATAATCAATTCCGTCGACTTGATTGGCAGTGGTGACTTTGTATGTTGATCCACCAGCAGCAGCAGCAACACTAAACTGCATGGCCGGATCCCATATATTTCGGTTAAGGATGGTGGAAGCTGCGAAGACACCCGGTGTCGTCACGATGGTGCCGGCCACGACCTCTGTGAAATCGGCTGCCCATTGCTCCCCGGCAGTGCCGGCGGCGCCGAAGCCCGCCGTCTCGCCACCTGGGAGATTGGCAGTGCCGGTTAGGCCGGTTTCTTGGGTGACTGAGGCGTTGTTAAACCTGATAATATTTCCGCCACCGACAAAAGTGGTGGCTACGGGATTGCGGAGTTGGATATTTATCAGAGCGTCCGAGTTGACGGTGAGGGAAGTCCCGAGGGCCATGGCAGCCAAATCGCGACCGTCAATTCCTTGGCGGACGCGAGCCGTGGCGGCGACACTTTGCTGTTCCGTTGAGGCCGGAGGAGCAATAACTCTGGTGTTGTTGGCCAAACCCTGAGCCAAGGAAGATTGAGTCGACGCTGATAATCCGGGAACGGATGCAGTGTTAGATATAGAATAAGACATCTTTATTATGACCATAAAAAAAAAATTTGGAGAACAATCGAACGACGGATAAAGGAAAATAATAAAAATAGTCAATGTCTATTTTTATATGTTAAAACCCCCTGATTAAAAACTCGCTGCCCGCGCGTCACCCCATGATAATTATGTTCCATTCTTCTCAATCTTTGTCTCCTTCACCGTTCTGCGCCCCCTCCTCTGCCTTGAGCTTTTTGAACATCCGTATCATTTTGTTGAGGACGTGGTCATGGCGAGTGTTCATGACTTCAATGACCTTGTCAAGATCAACTCTGTTGTATTGTCGATCTTCCTTGTGCCATTCGTGACAGATGCGCATGACCCCGAAGAATTCCCGTTCGAGTGAAACATATTCGCGTCTGATGAATCTATTTACGTAGGCCGTGTGAATGTGTCTAGCAATATCAAACAAAGTGTCTTCATACTCATTGAAAACGTGGGCGTGCAGAGGGTACAGTTCGTATAGGGCATCGACCTTTTCGGGTTCCAATCTGAGTTGAAGGTATCTGAATTTGAGACTTGGTTCATTGCCGCGCACCGTTTCGAGGTTAATGTAATCAGTGCTTTGAATTTTGTACCATTTGTTGTTGGGCAACACGGCGGTGAATCCGCTTTTGATTTTGCAGTCAAGGGCGGCAACGGCGCGCTCGAGTTCCTCCACGGACTTGAAAGCGTGTTCGGTTGGTTTTGCCACATCAATGTCATCATCGATGTCCAATTTTCCGTCCTTGAATGTGCCGATGTGGTAAAGGGTGGGTCGTTCGGGCGCCTTGCATACGATTCTATTGTCCCGCGTGTTGCGGACAATAAATAAATACTGATTCTTGACATCGAGAGTTTTGAAAAGTCTTCCGGCTGGCGACCCATCTTCGCCGACCCTGGACGCATATTTCTCATTGACCACTTGTTCGGATATAATCGCTTCGACCCAATTTTCTCCAAAGGAATGTCTGGAAGACCAGCGAGACATGAATGCGTCAATTTTGCGCTGTGTGGAAATTCTCCAATCATTTTCGGCGAAATAAACTCTAACGAGGGCACCTTCTTGGTGTTCGAAGAATCTGCCTTTGGCAACCAATTCATCCGTGAACCGAGAAGAAATGGTCGATTGGGTGACATTGGAGACCCTGGGAAAAGCATTCATGACACACGTGTTGCCCGAGAAGACGACACCCTTGAGACCGGTCGGGTGGGGTTCGCTGTAAAGTTTGAGACCCTTGTGGTCATCATAGAGTTTGAAATTCCCCTTGAGAGTTGAGAAATTTGCTCGGGGACGGCGTTCTTTCATCACACGACGACCATTTTTTCCCGACTGCGAGGGGCGATTGTTGCGACGGAATCCGCCGACTGCTGACTTGACCGAAGTACCCGACGTGGTAGACGGAACCGAAGTTGTAGAAGAATTGCTTTTGATGGCAGAGTTCATTGTTGTTGACGATGGTGCATCCGTTTAGATCAAATCGATTTCGTTTCGGTCGAATGCAACAAGCACGATATGACAATATGACATTATGATTTATTATATAAATGACAATAACATGGGATCAAGCTGGGTTATTGGCCTTAATTGCAATGTTGGTATATTGCGTTTCCAAGGCTGAGTCCAACAAACTTCTTATTTCAATTGTGTCGGGAATACTTTTTTTTGCAATATCCAATCCTCTGATGTATCGCTTTACTAATTCTCTGTGTTCGCACATCGGATTCTCAACATCGGATCGATCGGGATGCCCATCGGTGAAAGGATTGGCGCTTCATTCAATCGTCTTCACGGTCGTGGTCTACATATCAATGATCATTTAAACTATTGACAACCTACAACCAATGAAATCGAGGCATGAACATCAATTTTTTTACTAAAAATTATTCCAACCGTTCCACTGAATTGTGTTCCATCGCCCAAAAATATGACACCGACAAGTGTGCAATAAGACGAAAGGGTCATTCCCACCCCTATTCAATTTTCTACAATGATTTATTTGCAAACCGTCGGCAGGAATATCTCAACATTGGTGAAGTTGGTATTATGGACGGTGGAAGTTTGCTTATGTGGAATGAGTTTTTCCCCAATGCCACCATCACGGGGTGGGACAACGATCCATTCTATCTGAACAAAGCCGTCGGGATGTTCGGAGAAAATGACCAAATCAATGTCGATTACATGGATATCAGGAATGCAGAAACAATAGAAAAGTCTCTATCAAAAAACGGCCCGTTTGACATACTGATTGATGACTCGACACATTTTTTCAAGGACCAAGTAAACTTCCTCAAAATAGCCGTCAATCATTTAAATCCTCGTGGGACCGTAGTCATAGAAGATGTCTTTTTGAAGAATGATCACCGAAATGGGCAGTCTCATTCGGCTGAAGATTACCAGAAAGCCGTAATGGGTGGGACTGACAATTCGCTGCTCAACGGTTCATTTGAAGAGTGTTATTTAATACACTTGGATCATGAAAATCGACGTTCGTATGGGTGGAACAACGACGGTCTTCTGATTTTCGACAAATACTTGTCGCCGATGCTTAAAGACAAAAAGTCTGGATAAAAATAAGCAACAATGTCAGGATCCAAATCAACAATCAAGAAGAAAAGGGTGCTGCTTAAAAAATTAGCCAAACACGACGCAATGTGGCACCCCGACTCGCGTTTGGTTTTCAAATCGAAGAAAGACAAACTGGTTATTGGACGCTTGGACGAAGAAAATAAACTTGTGAGTGCAGACGAATTAACATTGGAGTTGTGCGAGCAGTGGAACTTCAAAATGGATCCCACGTTGGTGGAAGATGATGATTCCGATTCGGAAGACATGGCAAGCGCCGAGGAACCGGCACCCGAGTCCCCGGCCGGGAACTCAGACATGGCAGACGCTGCAGAGAAGGCTCCAAATGAACCTTCGAGCGAGGCGAAAAACAACGGGACAGATCGCAAGGTCGCCAAGGTCGCCAAGGTCGCCGAGGTCGCCGAGGTCGCCGAGACGCGAGAAATCGACGGAGAGGGCTTAACTTTGCTACGGGACGTTGGAAATTACATTGTAACGTTGGAAAATCAACTTCGAGCGGTTCGCGAAGAATTGGGGGAAAAGAAAGTTCAATTGAGGGAAAAAGACGATGAGGTGAAGAAGTTGCGCGAAAAACACGAAGTGATTAAAAGATTGTTTTCGTGATTTATTTGTTGGCTTCCCTCGTTCAATTTAAAACCTTCCAAGAAGGGTTTTAAATTTTATTGCATTGTTACATAGTTACATAGTTACATAGTTACATTGTTACATAAAGGATTGGTCACACGAGAGAAAATTTTCGTCGTCCGAACGCATCTTCGATTTCCCGTGTCATATCAGGCAAATTGTGCTTGAACAAAAATGCTGCGACCTCAATGGATTGGGGCATCCCTCTGCAAAAACGAATTTTCGCAATTTTGTCTGGCGGGAGGGGCTTGAACGTTTTGAACAAGCGACGTGATGCCTTGTGATTTAAGATTCTAACCTTGGATTCATCCAAGGGCAAATTGTCTATTGATTGGTATTTTCGCATCAAGTCAAAAGCCTTGGATACGCCTATCCTCGGAATGTTGTCGTTGTAATCCGTTCCGCACATTATACAAAAATCTATGAATTGATCCGATTCAAACTCCAGATTCTCCAACAATGTTTCGAACCGGATTCCTTCAGCGGTCATGGTTCGCAGATTGATCTTTGAAAGAAATAATGGTGCCTTGTAGGGCAGACAATCTGTGTCCTCGCTCATTACGGCGGAGGCTAGCCCATGGTGAATTAAATTTACGCACGTTTTCTCGGCCTCTAAATCGGCCATTATCCAAGGGATTCCCAACAAATCCAAAAGATTTCTCAGCGTCTCGAAATCTTTGGGTTTGATCGAAAACATGTGTTTTTTCAATCGCCTCAATTTGTCTGCCATGACATCGATTCGAAATATGTCGCGCCTTAAAAGACTGGCGCCGCCGTCCCGTTTCATTTCTGCGTCGTATTCCTTCTGTAAAAAATCGCAGGGATGGTGAGAATCGTGGTACTTTTCAATTGCTTGTTCAAACTTTTGGATTCGTTCGCGCTGTTTCCGTTTGGCATCATCTCTTTTCTGTCGTTCGACGCTTTTTTCGGGAGGAGCGCCGTTGTCGAACACAAAAATTGGATGAATGTCCAATTTTCTAAAGGAACAAATCATTGAAACAAATGACACAAGCCAATCGTCTCCCGCCGTTGCTTTGAATTTGCACATGAAGATGCTCGTGTCGATTGCTATTTTTTTGAAACGCAACGACTTGAGGTCAAGTTTGGCGGCGGAAGATTTGTAATGGGTGCGAATAAATTTTGATAGATTCTTGATTCCCATCTTCTTTGATGTTCCGTGTTTCCCTTCTCTCGACGAGGAACGATTTTGTTTCGCAAAGTGTCGGACGCTGGTTAATTGTTTCATTGTTTCATTGTTTCATTGCACTTTACCATCTTTGCGATGAGGATGCGTACGATGGCTCACACAGACATCTCACTTTTTCACACGTGACTCCTCGCCAAGGATGATCGTAACCGCCGCATTTTAAACAGTGAATCATTTGGAGTTGCAAATGTTCTTCTTCGTTTTGGAGGGCGGCGCCGTGGTTGCTTTTGTTAAAATAGAAAATCCAGTGACCACAACCGTAACGATTAATTTGAATTCGGACTGAATTACGCAACGTCTTAATCACTTCAATCCAACTTTTCCTCGCAAGCCATTCTTCCGGCGTGAAAAATAGGAAAGATTTTATGATGGGCAAAATATCGGATTGCAATTTCGTATGTTCCAACGCTCGCATGGTTGCATCCGCATTCGCAGGATTTGATTCTTTGTTCAACTCTAATGGTCTGGCGTGGAGCAAAGAAGTCATTTATTTCAACATTTATTAGCGAGAGATATGATATAAGCTATCGATTGGAGAATGCAGTCGCAAACGTCATCTCGTTTTTTCAATAACATCAAATCGTCAATTGTTTCGAAGTCTCCTCGAATGGCGAGACATTCAATGGCCGTTTCGACTGACCATTTTTTTCTCGCACCGTAACCAACAGATTTATATTTCACTTTTCCTCCTCGTCCTATCTTTCTTTCTTTTGAAGCCCCCAACAATTGCGTTTTGTGATATGCGGGAAATTCTATGACGGGAGTGAGGTTGCCGTAGCGGATTATCAACGCCGATTGCAAATGATGTCCCAGGCGCACCGCCTTTGGATTGCACATTTTTCCGAATGACATTTGTTTTTCCACGACAAACTGGCAACACGTGTCAAGGAGATCTCCGTGGAAGTCCAACAGATCTGTTATTGTTTGAAGCATTGTTGTTGTCACCGACGCTTCGCCCCTTGAAATGTCGTCGTTGCTAAAATGCAAAGTTTTACCCAAGGATTTGAGTTCGTTGATTTTTGTCAATGTCTGACCGGCGGCCGTTCCATCGACGTTATATTTGAAGATGTGACCGCAGTGAATGAATTTTTTCAATTCTTCCTTGTCGTATTCTTCCACGCAAAACGCGAAATTTTTAAACCCGATGTCAAATGAAGCTATTCGATGCATTGAAAAGAGTTATTTGACTGAGATTTCAATCTGTCTTTGAATCGTTTCCGGTTGCTCCAATCTAACTTAGGGCAACGAAGGAAGTAAATAAGTAAATAAGTAAAGATGTCAAACAATGAGTTTAACAAGTTTGTTAATGATAATTACGTCATGTCAGATACCAAAGTAACTATCAAAAAACCACCCAATGATTTCCAACAACTTCTCATGGAATATGCCGTTTTTCCTGCAGCAATACTTAAATACGCTAGATTTGTGAGCAAGAACACGTCTCTATTGACGAATGCGGAGGCCATGAACAGAGAAGTGGACGATGATGACGATCGGAACGTTTCAACCGCAAGATTTGGATTTTACGGAGTCAGTAGCAATCGAATCGAAAGGGGTGATTCCGAGAAAACCAAACTCATCAAAAAAATAAGACACCTTGGAGAAAAAGATGTAATACCGACCAGTTGGATTGGTCCCGCGCTGTCGCTCGTTTCATCATCAACGGACCCGCAGGTGACACACATGAATCCATTGGGATTGATTTTGGGTTATGGATTCCTGGAAGCCGGACGACAAAGTTATTCTTCGTCTTCCTCGGCGTCTTCGTCTTCCTCGACGTCTTCCTCGGCGTCTTCGTCTTCCTCGGCGTCTTCGTCCATGGCTTCGAGGAAATATACAAGGGATACCATAAAACAATGCACTGCTGATTTGGCGGCGCGGGGGTTTTCAGATTGGAGATGTGGTTGGTCAAATAGCAACAACCGCGTTTACTTCTTCAACGAAGGAACAAGAACCAGCGTTTGGAACCTAACGGAAGTCCTTGGGTCCCGTCGCCCCAGCCAATCGTAACTCCATTATATAAATTTATCCCACAGCATTCTCGTCGTCATTTTCCGCACTTTTTTGTTTCTGGTCGTTACTTTCCTCGGCGTTTCGTTTAGTCGCATTGCAGCAATAACTTCAATTTCACCCTCGGAAGATACACCTGTAATTTCGTCAATTTTTCCATTTTTGCACAAGATTTCGCAAGGAGATAAGAGTTTGAAAATTATGGCAATTGTTAGCTTGGCGAATAATTTCACCGCGTGCTGTTTGCCGAGCTTTTTCTTCCTCATCAAATCAATAACATAGTTTTCCAGAAGCATGTCTTTGATATTCTTTTTCCGGATGTCCGCCCAGCCGCATTTCAGCATCTTTTCTTTCTGAATGCGCTTCGCATCTTCAAATTTCTTCAATCTTTTGATTCTATCATCGAAAGAAAGCAACTTCAATCTTTCTTTAAGCAGTCTGGTGATATCCCGCCTCAACTCTTCGACGGGTTTGTCTGCATCCAACTTGTAGGCAAATTCTTTATTTTTTATGCCACACGTCAAAAACCCGGAGTTTGAAACGTAGCATCCGGTTGGCGCTCTGCCGTGGGCCAGGCCCAGAAAGAGCGGTTTCCAGAACGGACAATCCGTGATGTTGGAAACTCCCAACATCATTGGATAAAATAATTCCGTTTTCATGCCTTTATTTAATTTATGTCATTTACTGTTTAGATTTAGATTCATGAACCAATGGGACCAATGTAAAAGGAAATCAAAATCGATTTGTCGAAGGAAAAGGAAAAAACTCAACAACAAAAAATGAACACCGCTCAAGTTGCCGATGTCATAATCAAATGGTCCGATTCTCGCATTCAACGCTATATTGAAAAGGTTTCCGCCATGTACAAGATTTCGAAGAATGATCTTCGAACCATGCTGGCGACGGTGGATGACATCGCACCGCCACCCCCACCCCCGGCAACCACTCCTCCTCCAGACACCATCGCGGCGGTGTCTGGAAACGTTGCAAAGATGAAAAAAAAGGAACTTCAGGAGCTTTGCGTCCAAAAGGGTCTCAACAAGACCGGCAACAAGAAGGAATTGCAGGCTCGACTCGCGTCGGCTGCCATCCAACCCGAAAATCCTCCGCCGCCGGCTCGCTCCAAATCATCCACGAAAAGCAAGAAAAAAATCAATGTAATCGATGCCGACGGAGAAGTTCCCGACACGATTCGTTTGAAAAGATCACCCCATGGCAATTTCGTGTTCAAGGGGTTGGTTGTGGATCCCATGACGCAGGTGGTTGTCGGTCGGGAGGAGGATGATGGCACGGTATCGGAACTAAATGAATCGGACATCGAAAAATGCAACAAGTACCGGATTGATTTTGAACCACCAAACAACATGGACATTCAAGACAACGATGAAGAAGATGATAACGAAACAGTTATCGTTGAGGAAGAAAGCGGTGATGATGATGAGGATGAATTGGTTGACGAGGAAGTTGAATATGTTTACGAGTAAATTAAAATCGATTAGGAAGGACGATTTGATTTGTTTTCCAATCATGCCAAGACAAAGCTTGCTTCAAGAATTCTTCCATTTTTCTGAAATTGTCAAACGTCTCGATAAAATTAGAATCAACCGAACCCAAATGCTAACTCCCGCGCAACGCATCAAAACTCAGAAGACATTGCATGATTTTTTCCCCGCTCAAAAATAATTTTCATAGTGTTGTCTTGTATTCAATTCGAATACAAGATAGATTTTGGTGGTTAGCGATAATGTGGGCTGCGTCCCGTTTGTCCCGGGGGCGGAGGCGGGGGTGCTCGCAACGGGGGTTGTTCTTGCATCTGTTGCGGCGGCGGAAACGGAAGCGGTGGCGGCATATGCATTGGGGGTGGACCGTTCGGGGCGGGACATGATCCCGCGTACACAAAAACGATGGCGAGGGCCATGACGGCCATTGATCCAAAGGCCTGATTGCGCATGTCGACTGGTCCACCCGCGAGATGACCATGCTGCCGAAGAGAACAATATATTCCATAAGCCAGGGCTGCCATCAGGGCCATCGAAACGACATTTTTAATTTTAGTGCTAACTCTTGCTTTCTCAACGCAAAAAAAGGGTTCTGAGTGTGGCATCTTTATTTAAACCTCAATAAAAATCATAGCGTTTCTTTCGTTTCCTTTGGTTCCTTTGTTTCCTTTGTTTCCTTTGTTTCCTTTGTTTCCTCCGTTTGAAGTCGTCTTGCGTTAAGGGTGTAAATATTTTGGGGGACCGTTTCGATCTCGACCAGATCTTTGTCGCAGTATCCATAATTTTTATACCATTCCTTCCCTTCAACTTCCTCCATGACATCTCGCTCCTCGTCGTCGAGAGTTGATGGGTGTTGCCCCGACTCGAGGGCTGACACAACATATTCGGCCGCGTTTTTCATGGTGGCCACCAAGTCGTACCGTTCCGATGTGAAATCCACATCCTTGAACATCGCATTGCCAATTTCTTGATAGCGCTTTTTGTCTTCGTCTGAGAGTGCCTCGCGTGCTCGGTTGATCATTGGATTGTTAAAAAGATCCATTCTGTTTCCTTTATGGTCAGATCTCTTTAACTGCTTTGCGACGGTGTCAGATTATTTTTTCGTTGTTCTCTTTTTGGGAGCCATGCCGCAATATTTATCGGGCACAATTCGTTTTGAGGCATTCAACAAATTTGTTAAGATGTTGCAAGAAGCCGCTTTGTTCATTCGAATGAGATTCAAGACTCGACTTTCAACGTTGTCGGCATTTCCCCAGGCCTCACGCGAAGACGATATAATATCGACCAACGATTCATATGTCTTTTGATCACGACCAGATAAGGGCCGTTTGGAATTGGACGTTGGCATCATATCTATCGCGCGTTGGTGAAAGGAAGAGTTTTCTTGACGTAGGGCGTCCAACTCGTCCAATATCATAACAATAATTTCGTTTTTGGTGAAAGATGAGCAAAGTTTCCCCACCAAATCAAAGCGAGCATCGCCTTTCTTCGCCTTGGCGGAGCTTTTCTTCGACCTCATTTTCCGGAACAACGCGTTGTACTTCGGGGGGGGCACAATACAAGCTTGACACGGCGGCAAAAAGGATTGTTTCATCCATGTCCTGCCGTCATTTTTTAGTTTGTCTTCGACGGCTTTCATTTTTGCGTTGACCTCCAACACCATGGCGGGCGTTGCGTCTGTCCAAGCGATGCCATCTTTTGATATCCTCATCGTTCCATTTCCCTCCGGGGGGACGACGCCCAATTCGCCAACCTGCTTTCCCCCGAAAACATAGTCCAACACGGAGATCGTGGTCGCACCGACCGTGAGTAGGACCGTCTTGTAATGTGTTTTCAGAGCCGCCGCCTGTATTTGTTTCATTTCCTCCAGCTGGTCACCCTCTAAATATTTCAGCGAATTTTCAAGAAGTAGTTCCTGTGTTTTCATCTTGAAGAAAGCTATGTTATAGCATTGCTTCCATTCGCGTCGAGTTTCGCTCTTTTTCTCCAGCAGAGTGTTATTGGCGAGGGCGTTTTCAAGTTCAGATGAGCCGCGACTGAATTGTCCAACTTGATCCTTGATGCGATACTGCAAAGCTGGTCGAAACGCCGGGTTGGATACGTAAAATTTATTTGCGAGAATGTCCATGGGGCTGGTTGTTGTTGCAACATCGAACGTCAAGTAAATCGTTTCACCAATTGTGTTAATATAACAATCTCTGCCCCATCGACATCCTACAATTTTTCGACTTGATTGAAGTCTTGCCAGGGTCTGTATCACGGAAGTTACTGTCAAATGGGGATTTGTCTTCAAGGCGTCGAGGTACAATTCCCGCAAAGAAAATTCAACCAAGTCATTTTTTTTTCCAATGTACTTTACAATTGGAACTTCCAGGTTGGGAGAGTAATACAAATTCCATGAGGCCGACTCGATGCAGGGATCATCGCCTGAACACGTCGGGAGCGAATCGGAATATTGTGGATCATCGACATCAAAATTTTCCTCGTCGATTTGCTTTTGGACTTCACACTCGTAGTCACACGAACGGTAATCGCAAGCTCGAGACTTATCGTACGTGCCATCTCGAACGTTCCACTCCTTATTGAATTGACAATCGAACGCGTTGCGTTTAATTAAATCTTCAAGTTTTTTGTTTGAAACATCACGATCTTCTGCAATTTTGTATATGCGGAGATCGTGGGATGGCGAGTTGTCGCGAGGCACCGCGGCCAATTTCACAATTTTAACTGTTCTGTCGGGAGTGTACGGATGCGAATCGAGCCTGATCCCTCGGGCCAAAGCCTGCTGTATTTCCAGATTGTTCCAAAAGGGTGTTACCACAATTTCTTCGACCAAACTTTTGAAAGTATAGACTTCGCTCGCTGCCCTCGAACCTATTATTAATTTGCACAACTTTCCATCCTTATTTTCCTCGGAATTAAAGGTTTGAAGCGTCGAATCGCTGGGCGGATTGTTGCCCGTAAAAACCAGAAAACGTTTGCCATTGGTGGTTTGCCCCTCATATCGCGAATATCCCATCCTCATCAAAAGCAACACGAGCGTATTCACACCTCCATTCACTATCAGTCTGCAGTAAGCGAATATGGGTCCTTTTGCCTTTTTCAACCGTGCAAGGAGGTAGGAATATTTGCAAGAGTATTTTTTCAATTTGGCCAAATCAAGATTTCCGTCGGTCGTAATTTTTGCGAGAAATGATGGTGTAAACTTGGTTCCATCGCTGCTCGTGCACCGTTTAAATCCTTCCGCTCCGACGAGGGGTTCATCCCCCGGTCCAGGCCACACCATTAAGGACGCTTGAGATTTTTTGTTTCCAGCCACGTCAAGGTCATCTTTTGAGTTTCCGTCCGCGTCGTCCGCGTCGTCCGAGTCGGCGGCGTCGTCGGCGTCGTCGGCGTTCTTTACATTGCGCAGAGCCAATGTTTGAAAGGCGCTCATTGTCAACCTCGTGAGCTTGAAATGTTTAAAAGGTGCTTCAGTGGTTCCAACTTCTTCGGATTTGACCACGTTTTGTGATTGTTTAAGGTAACTAATTTTTCCCTTGCTTTCTTTGACAAAGTCCTTCTCAAATTCGGGATTTAAGGAACCGTTGGCGGTTAGCACATTATCCCATACCAGAGATCCCTCCGGCAAAATTAACTGCATCAACGGCACAATGTCGACGGGGTCGTTTATCAATGGCGTCCCCGTCAAAAGAACAATCTTCCGGTTCGACAGGGTATTGAACAAAGTTTTGATCTTGTTGTATTGCTCAAATTTGGATCCCGAATCCGATTGGGGTATGAGATTGTGCGCTTCGTCCACAATAAAAAGGGCGTTATCAAAATATGCCTTACTTTTTTTCGCAATGTATCTGTTGAGTTGTTGGTAAGTCCAGATGTGGGTGATGTAGTTTTTCATGGCAACTTTGTTGTATTTGCTGGCACTTCCCGGATAATCGGGGTCGTTAAAAACGGAAGGAAACATTTTTTTCAGTTCTTTCCTAAATACTTTGCCCGCCTTTTTACTTGAGCTCAAAACAAACACTTTTTGAATGCTACCCGGATACGCGACGTTTGAGGGATCTATTTCAACAATTTCCTTGGTCCTTTTCATTAATGCCTTGAGGGGAGATAGTGACGTTATGGTTGCTTCCTTTCCGTTCGGCATGAGAAATATGCGTCCAACAAAAATGTTAGGCACTCTAAAATTGTCCGCTCTCTCTTTCATGGCCAAAGCGATGGCCAAGGACGATCTCGTTTTGCCCGTTCCCATGTCGTGGAATATTAAAAGATCGTTGTAAAGAGTTCGAGGGTTTACGTAATGCTGAAGCAATTTTTGATGTTTTTTCATCGGAGGATCTGGTTGACCCGGGATTAAGGGTCGTCCGTCCTTCTCGGGGTCGTAAAACTCTCTGGTCAACAAAACATCGAAGTTGAAATTGTCGCTTTCTTCGTCTGGGTAGGGTCCCACATAAGTATCTGCTTCCCGCAAATTGTTGGAAATTTGACCGTTGTTGTCCATTTATTATAGAGGATGGCTAAAGTTAAATTACATGACACGGGACAATGACACAATGACACAATGACACAATGACACAATGACATAATGACATAATGACATAATGACATAATGAAGCAATTTAAGGAAACGCGTCAACGAATGTAAGAAATCAAATGAACGTGACATCGGCCGGTTTAAATCCAGCTTCGTCCGGTAACATTATAATAGGTGACCTCGAATGGAAAAGCGTATTGAATTACATCTATGCCTCAGTCGTAGGGAATGACGATGCGAAAAGAAAAATTTCCAAACTAAACCCATCGCAGTTGAAAACTGAAGTCAACACCTACATTGAACACGGCACAGAAACAAATATCAAAAAATATCTTCGAGAGGCCCTCGAGGTGAAATTTGAGGATAGTCAATTGCGTTCAATCCTTCTTCAAACCGGAAGAATACAATTGAGGGCGGTCGGCGTGTATGAGACTGCGTCGGGAAGCAGCCTTGACTCCGAAATTTTGGAAGAGATTCGTTTGAAAATTCGCCAAGATGAGTTGACCAAATTAAGCAAGCGCGATGAAAAGGCTTATCTTCGACGCGTAAAGCAAGCGACGCGTTTGTATTCTGCCATGGCCAAAATTTTGATGAAGGGTAATTCATTGGAGAAATTTAGACATTTTTCAATATCCAGCATCCCAACTGAATTGACGCAGATAGACAACGTGAGCAACATGGGCGACGTCCCCCCCGAAATCAAGTCAGCAGCGGTTTCACTCGACGGAAACATACTTTACTCCCTTGTTCGGAAAAATTTATTGGCAAAATACAAGACTTCCTTGCCTGCGCTGTACAGCAGTCACGCGAAGGATATTGTTGTTTCGTACGTTCTAAATACACATTATCCTCACTTTTTTGACGAAACGGTCGACAAACAAACAGGAGACATAAAAAGTTACATCAACACCCTTTACATGTCCCTCGAGAATCCAGACCTAGACCCTCAAATCCGTCGAGAAAAAAATCATGCTCTCGAAAAAGCTCGAGAAAAATTGGAACATTCCACGGCTCGTTTGACCAAACGGAAGTTGTATAAGAAACAGACCGGACTTCTGGATCGCGTGGCGGGACTTGATGCCAAAATATGGAAAATTTACGAACAGGGAAAATTTCCGATCGAAATAATGAATGCCGTTAAAGCGAAAATCGAATCCCTTTACCTTCCGTCCGAGCTTGAGATCGTCCAAGCGGAATCGTGGACCCACAATTGTTTAAAATATCATCCAATGGACCAAACGCGAGGCGAAATTCCCTTGGGGTCGTATCGAATATCGTCGGACGAATTTCCCGAACTTCACACCGATTTTCCAGTGTCGTTGCGCATTGGCAACGGCATTTTTTCCAGCGTCACGCACTATGTTTTGGCCAAATTGATGAAAAATTTGATCAATACTTTTCCGTCCGTTTGCGCTGGAGACACCCCGTCCGACCATCTTACAAATTTGACTGGCGAGTTCGTGGGCGCCGACAGAGCAACGCAAGCTTACAAGGAATACGAAAGAAAATGTTACAAGGGAATTCTCACCGACGCCACTGAAAAGGGGTTGGCCACGTGGATCGAACGGAATGAGGACAGTGCGCGAAAACTTCAACTGACGTCAGGCGCACTTTTGTTTCACGATTCCAATTCCATGCTAGGAACGGCTCAAGGAAAGGGATGCAATATTGTCGGTGTGACGCTGGAACGCATACGCAACTTGCTCGGGCCCATTCCAGCCACACAAGCCACGAAGCAAGCCACACAAGAAGCGTCGCCCACGAAGGAATCGTGACCCCGATCGAAAATCGATTATTTTTTTTCACCAACGAAAGAAAAAAAAGATGACTCACCGTTCGAACCGCGAGTTTGAGCACAGCAACGAAAGGAAGCACAGCAACGGAAAACGCTGCATGACATGCGGAAAAAAATTGAACCAGAGCATGCGAATTGTTGGGTTATGTCGTTGTGGAAACGTGTATTGTTCCGCTCATCGTTCGCACGATTGCAATTTTGACTACACGGAACTAAGAAAACCGTTGCGAGGTTCACTGAAAAGCCAAGTCGACGCAATTTGAAATAAACTTGGAAACTTGGATTTCTATTCCACAAAATAGAAAAAATAAAGATGAAACTTGATACTTGAAACTTGTGACCAATTAAAATGTACGAAAAAATTTTAATCTCTTGGCTGAATATAAAATGTTTGATTTTGACAAAAATAAATTGTTGACCGCATTTGCAGCCGTTGCGTTGCTCGCGTGCACGTGTATGATGAACAACAAAGGAGTGGTTGAAGGTTTCGGACCTACAAAAGTTGTCGTGGCTCAGCCGGTATATGCCCAGAACGCGGCATCGGCCATGAAGGGACAAATCTTTGCTGCACCGCCCAACTTCCAGGCCATGCTTACTCCGCGGTGCGGAATTTCCGTCGGACTTCCTGCGTCCATCACTTACAACATGCCAAACTCAAAAAACATGGCATACCGCACCGACTCGGCATTTGCTGCGGCAAATACCAATTGCGGTGCCGGAAACCTTTCTTCGCTGCCAATTAACCAGACCATCAACAACAATGCAAGTCTTTCCAGTTCCACGATGCCGCCCGTGCGAGAAAATTTCCAGGCTGGAAACAACGGACCGATGAACAACCAACAACCGAGCATGCTGAACATGTCGGGCATTGAAATGCCTGCCAAGGCCATGGCAGGCGCAGATGGCCTACCCAATTTGAACAATGCTGTCGTTTTTAATCGTTACATGGCCGCCAATCCCGACAGCAGAATCAGAGGATTGGGATGTCCAATCCGCGGAGATCTTCCAGTCATCCCGTGTTCGACCGGATGGTTTCAGGTTTCTGCTCGACCGTCTCGAACTCTGCAGCAAGGTGCGATGAATGTGCTCGGCGGTGTGACGAACAGCACAACCAATGAAATGAACACTTTGATAAATATGAATTCTGGAGGTGCCATTACGACCCTGTCGGGCGTTAACATGAGCAACGAAATGGGTCAGTGTCTTTCGGGCGCCGGACAGACCGTTCAAGCCACCGCTTTTCCGTGAGCATTTACATTATTTACATTAGTTACATTATTTACATTAGTTAAAACTTGATATATTTTTGCAACACGAGAGTGTTTCAAAAATTTACTTTTTCTTCGGGCCACGCGTCGGGAATGTTTTCATTATTAATCTGAACATGAACAAGAATGCAACTGCGGCGCCGATTCCGCAAAGAATGATTGAAAATTTGCTTTTGGCCAATGCCAACGTCCCCCCAGCACCAACGACAGCAGCAAGAGCCGGCGCTGCACAGGGTGCACAAAATGATTCCTTGGACTTCTCTTTGAAATGTTCGACGGTCATCTTTATCTTATGGCTTTTTACTTTCTTGCATCTTCTCACTTCAATCTCTCCACACAGCAGATTTCAATTCTTGTGACAAGCTCGTCGTATGACAATATTCTCATGAGATTTCGTTGACACACCCTGAACGAATCGTCCTTACGGTCAACCATGACCGAAACGCCCGGAGACAAAAGTTCCATTTTGGTTAGTTCAACGATGCGTTGAGCATTTTTCTCTGCTTCAAGGTACGTTTGACAATACAACAGCGGTTTGTGGTCTTGCATGACAACAAAAATTATGCCGCTATCCGTTTCGTCGGTCTCATGCTCTTCCGCCATCATCTTTTCAGTGTCGTCCGTGTCGTCCGTGTCGTCCTTGTCGTCATTGTCGTCCTTGTTTTGTTTGAAAAACCAAGACATCTTTGTTCAATTTATTCAAACGATTCTTTTCTTTAACCAATGGTAACCAATGGTAACCAATGGTAACCAATGGTAACGCCGTTCGTCAAAGTCAAGTTAATGGTTTATCCCCTTTTCAGTAAACACAGAATTCTTGCAATGTCGATGCCAGATTCACTAGATTTAACGTCGCCCTTGGCGGTGCTCCACGGCGGTGAGACTTGCGAAAGAAACGACGAAGAGTCCGAGGAAGCCGCTCGCAAAGCGCATTTTCTGATAGATTATGCAAAAGGAAATGTGGCATCTCTTCGAGAAATGGTGGTTCAATACGACCGGAAGTACCGCGCGTGCGGCTTAAAATCCTTGGCGTCTTTCCTCGCTGCGGTGGCCAACATTGATTTGTATCCAATTGATCTCAGATTGATCGCCGCGGAATCCCTTATGTCATTCCAGGAGGAAACGGAACAAATTGAAGATTCCGATTCGGAAAGTCTCGCGTGCATCAAAAAGTCGTGCAATATCAATGTCTTGGCCCGGAATGAAATGAGACGTCAACGCGGATTGAATTCCTTGGTGCGAACAATGACGGCCGGAATAAACAATGCCAATTTATCATCGCTCATCAAATTCAACAAGGCTGTTCAACTTGTCAAAAATCACCGATCCGAAGGCATCGAATTTTTGCACTTGATAATGGACACCCCGTCTTTGGAACCGGCCTACCGATTCCGATTGTTTCAGTCGGCATTGAAAAACAAACAACTTCAAATCGGCGTGGCACTGCGATGCATGGTGCGCATTTTGGAATCAGTCGTTTTCCCAACTCTGTTTAGGATATTGGCCGCACAAACGGTCCTTCAGAATTACCGCGAGATTTCCGACCCGTCGGAAGGCACGCGAACCGTCATTTTCGTTCAACTTGAAATTTTTGCCACCGACGACGGTTTGGATTTTGGATTGCGAGGCGATGCGGCCGACGTTTTAATTGAATACGGATCGGAAAAATACAAAGAGATTGCTCGCAATGTGATTAGAATTCTCGGTGGCACGGGCAACGCTTTCAGAAATGTATATTCAGATTCTCAAAATGTCCACGTCTCGTCAATTGAAGACTCCGTGAGATCATCGGTTGATAGATTGAAAAGGAACACAAAAGATGTAATTCTGTCATGGGAAGATTCAACGGAACGAATTATTTCAATTTCACCCGATGATTCCGAATGGTCATCCTTGTGCAAATTGGCCCTGCAACGCATTGAATTCGACAGCAAAGTGATGTGCGGTTTGACATTGGAGCTTCTTTTCAGAATGATTGTGTCGGTCGTGTGGAAATCCAATCACGCGTCCCAACTAAAGAAACGTCTCAAGGAAGAATTCACCGAAATGATCAACACTTGCTCCAGCGGATATTTTAGCAGATTGATCAATGTGATGAGTGGATTTGATGGCTATTCGGTGCAAATCTCTTTCAAGGACCAAATCAAGGCTGTCATCACGGGCAGATTGAACAAAAAAATGAAAGATATAATTGCGTCATCCACCAACGGAAACCATGAATTCTGGACAAAGAGGCGATACCCCATAATTTATGAATGGTTGAAATCTCAAAATTTGCTTAACTTAAGTAACGGAAGTAACGGAAGTAACGGAAGTAACGATGAAATTATGCCCCCCTCTTCAAAGACAGACGCCGTCGACAAATGGCTTCAATTGAACGAAAAAGACTGGTTGGAAGCCCGAGAATTGTTTTGTGAAAATATTCTAGATGATATCACGTCAACTCGCATATTCAGACCCTGCTTTCAACTATTTCAAAAATATGCGGCTGCGCCAATATGCGAAGAAGTCAGAGTCGAATTCAGCGATCACCTTCCGAGCGATGTTCTCGATTTGCACATCCGAGAATCTTTGTGTTTTTTCGAAGGACACTGACGTCTGTAACTTCTGTAACTTCTGTAACTTCTGTAATGTGATGTCACGTGCAAAAGGCAAAGTTGAAAACGATTCTTTCGTCAAGGCGACGGTTAGAAAGGTTAGAATAAAAGAAGCAATGCCAAAGAACAAAAAAAGAGGAAAGAACAACAAAAACAAACGCAATGTTGAAACGAAGAAACGAGAATTGGTATTCAAAGCCCACAGCGAAGAATATGCCGTGGTCGAAAAAAAACTCGGCGACCGTCGTATGATGTTGATGTTGCCCTCGGGTCGCGAAGTGATGGGCATAATTCCCGGACGGTTTCGAAAACGGTGTTGGTTTGACATTGGAGATTTGACTCTAATAAGTTTTAGAGAGTTCCAGGACAACAAAGCCGACGTGATCTACAAATACAATCAAGATGAAAGAATGTCCCTTCAGCATTTGGGTGAAATCGCAGGGTCCTTCGGCAATGGCGTCATGGCCGGCGACGATTCGGACAACGACGACGGTGAATTTGCGTTTGATTTCGAAGCGATTTGATGTCATCAAATTACACCCATGTCATGCAATTGAGTTGAAGTCTTCGCTGTCTTGGTCTGGATATGGAGCAACGTAAGCATTGGCGTCGCGTAGTGTAGATTCTTCGTTGGCATTGTCCATTTTATTTGATTTAACTTAATTTACTTACGTGTATTTATTAGAAAAGTGACAGCTTTTATATGGGTCACGAGGTTTTTCGTCGGTATAACTAAATGAGCAACTGCTATCCAACTTATCGAACCAGCTTTGACCGCGCGATGCAAAGACAACACTCGGATTGCTGTCTACCTGAAAAGCACGAACCATGCTATCCGCAAACACCTGCCAAGCGCGAAAATTACGCCTTTGCATCGGAGGATGAGAAAAAGTGCCATAAGAATTTAATTACACTGCTAGCCAAGGATGGCAGCGGTACAACTCCACCATTGAACAAAAACAACCCGTTGTCATGCCACTCTTTTGGTCAGCCACCCGAATGCGTAAATGCAAATGACCAAGCTACATGCGAGAGTAATTCTGGGGGTGGGGGTGATTTTGGGAAGTGCACATGGGACACCACGAACTCACGTTGCATGCCGAACTTTGAATATATGCAGAATTTGTGTAACAGTTCTGCACAAGTAACACAAATTGAAGATAAATGTAAGGATTTACCACAAAGCCAATGTACCAATGACGACTGTGAATGGTCGCATGATCACGGGAGGTGTGAGTATAAAATTGATAAGTATGGGAGGAGCGCCTATCGGAGCGCCACCCAGTTTGAAAATTGTAAATGGGTGGGTAAGCCTGATGGGTCAGGCTATGATAAAGAGCAGTCATGGTGTGTGTCGGCGGGTGTGGGGCAGTGCACGCCAGGCAGTGAGTTCCAAATGCCTTCGTATCCTGGTGGACCTCTATCACAGTGCCCCAGTAATAAGGTTCAGTGCACCCCGAACGCGAATTTTATCAATGCCCCCGGGGGACCCAAAAACTCGTTGCCGGTCGTGGGCAATCTTACAGGATGCATCTGCCAAGAATCATACCAGTCGCGACTTGGCGATGTGTATCAACCACGCCACTTAAGCACGAGAAGAGACTGGCGACGGCCCATCAATGACGTCACGGGCAATTGCTCCATCATGTAAATTTTTTCTCGACATTGATAACGGTGTGTTGTTTGTCATTTTAATTTCTTCTGTGTTTGTCATTTTCAAAATAACTCAATTATCAGATAAAGTAAAGAAGGAACCATGTCAATGTGCACGCCATGTTCCGATCAAAATGAATTCCCAATTGGGAAATGCAATCCCGAAGACGGCAAAAACGCATCGAAGAAGGTGCCGACAACAGCGAAACTTTCTTCGCCGTCTGCAAGACCACCCACAAGGCCTGCAATGGAATTTAATGTAATGATGGTTCCAAACGTCACCGATGGACGAAGAATTATTACTCAACAAGACATGATGGTTCAATCTGCCATGGCTGACGCGGGAAATGCATTTGATGTCAATGCGATCGATGCGTTGTCTTGGACAATGGGAGGTGTCCTGCGGTACGGCAAGAATCAAAAATGGGTTAACATCATAAAAAAGGGGGACGTTATCATTCCTCCGCCTATCAATCAATATCACTGCGGATCTTGCTGGGCGTGTTCCACCGCTGTTGCATTGGGAGCACGCTACGCCGTAGCTCTTGCCAAAGTGTGGAACACGCCCGTCAAGGCATTGATCCCATCAACGGCAAATCTCGTTTCTTGTTCGCAAGTCTTGAACATCAAGTATGATCAACAAACCGGCAAATCAGTCGTTGAACCCTGCGACAACAAAGAATATGCAATATGCCCCTCCAACACATGTGATGTGGGTGGAAATGTCCAAGTTGCTGCCCTATGGCTTTCGGGTGATTATCCCACCAGCCCAAATGGAAAGCTTCACAACGTAGAATACCCTTCCAATCCCAACCAAATTGGAACGGAAAGTTGTTGGCCTTATGATAAGTTTTTCCATTTGCCCCTCACGGATGGAAGAGAAAGTCCAAGTCGCGGCGTTGTTAATGATTCGGCACCGCCTTCAACAAATCGACCGCCGCCGTGCATAATGGACCGCAACTGTTGTTACGACTGTTGCGGGACGGAAGACAAACCCAACCCCAATTCAATTGTTAAATTCTCAGTTCTTCCTGGATCGGTCGTTGCTTACTCTTTGAATTCAAATTTTAAACTTGAGGATCTTATTACGGCAATGAAACATGACATATATGACAACGGTCCGTTGTGCACGCAATTCTTGGTCCCCAAAAATTTTTCAGCCTGGTTTGCGTCACCCGATCGCACAAAAGATTCCGTGTATGATCCAGCCGAACAACTTTCCCCGAATTCTACGTCTCTGGATGTGTGGGCGGGTGGTCACGCGGTCGTCATTGTTGGTTGGGGGAAGAACGAAAAAGGTGATTATTGGGAAGTACAAAATTCATGGGGTGTTGATTTTGCGGGCTCTGGAATTTATCGCATTGCAATGTCCAAGGAGGGCGACGAAGGGCGTTGGCTTGGAATTGATGCTCCGACCTTTTACGGCAACCAGTCGTTTGGCGGCGCGGTCCGATTCCTTCCCAATATTTACCCCGACAAAATGAGGAGAAGCACCACCGATGACGAAAAAAATAGAACCAACCCCGGGCTGTGGAACCGACAAATCAATGCGTTCATATCGAAAGGTTACATTCTAGATAGGAAAAAAAATGCGGTGGGGGTGGGGGCTGCCATAAAAACAGCCGACAACTTGAAAAATTACATTTCGCGGATGGCAGCGAAAGGTGCCGATCCCAGGACGAGAGGTGTTTTATCAACGTTGGTCCACAAAATGTCACACGAAGATCCCATTCAAGCCTTATCGCTTGTCAAATCAACGATCGCGACAATCCCCAATGCAGAGGAATCTCTGAGGAGACTGGGAATTAAAGCCGCTGCAGACGCGACCCCCTTGATTCAAACCGCAAAAACGTCAAAAACGTCAAAAACGTCAAAAACGAGCGGTGGCGGACTTTTGGCGCGAATTTGGGACTTTTTCAAACGTATCTTTGGACAAAAGGAAAATTTCACACCTTCCTCGGAAAAAGCCAACAAGCGCGTCGCCTTGGAGATAGTAGCGATCGCCTGTTTTGCCGTCGTCTTCTTGCTCATTATTTTGTTTTGTAATGGATGGCTCCCGGCCCTTGCATTGCCGAAATGATTGAACTCAACCAAAGCGTTTTTGTATCCGGGAGATACAAAAGTTACAAAAGTTACAAAAGTTACAAAAATTACAAAAATTGGTCACGCAAGTTTTCACCACCCACCTTGCGTGACGTGGGGGGTGACGGCCGCAATTTGAGCACCGATATTTAAACCACCGTCGCCATCGTTCATAAAATTGCGAACATTGGAACCGCACCCCGGTTTGGTCTTCATTGTTGCATACATATTTTGAAGAAATGGCAAAGATATCCAAGGTCGTTTCAAAAGGGCGTTGAGAATGGGACAGTTCCGAGTATTCTGATTTTTTGTTGCATATTCGGGGACCATATTGACCCCGCCCCACAATGTCACTTTTGGAGAGTTGGCAACGGTCGGGTCAAATGGGACAATGTTGGGCGTTCCTCCTCTCATGCGAGCCAAATATTTGTGCTGGGCCGCATTGATTAGATTGACATCACCTTTGCTAATCTGAACCCTTGAGTTGGTTCTGCATCTAAAATTTATGGGAGCCATTTTGTTGTTGTTGTTCCCCAAATTGGCCGTCGAGTGCAAAAGATTGGGGAAATATTGAGGTGTTGGATCATATATGGCAGCCTGTGCGATGGGATGATTAAAATTTTCTGCCACAAATTGAGCCATAAAAGCTTGTCCCGTGACGGAGTCAATGTTAATGTTGTAATTGCCGTGCATCAATAAATTATCCATGCCAGCGCTCAACACGTAAGCCAAGGGATTGTTAATCGGCGCCGTGGAGGCAGCCGATCCGAAGCGGTTGATGGTGCAGTAATCTGAAGCACACTTGATACTGTTCATTTATTCAACAGGAAATTTATTTCTCTAACTCTGTAACTCTGTAACTCGGAGGGTTTGATTTTCTCCTTTTCATTTTGCACTCGGAAAATTCCATTGGGACTTTTTGGTCTTGCAATTGTAATAGAGGATTCGACCGCTGCCCGATTTGTAGGCAAACCAGCCGGGAGGCAACGGAATGGATGAAATATAATTTTGGGGGTCGATTTGAAAATTGTCTCGTCTGCGTTTCGCTTCCCTTATCATGCGGCCGCTTCCAAATAGATTTATGTGTATCTCACTGAAATCGCTCGACTCAAAATTGCGGTCGTCCACGCTGAACTTGACCGACATTTTGCCATGGCTTGAAATGGGTTTCGAAACATCGATTTCGAAACCCATTGGTTACATTGGTTACATTGGTTACATTAGTTAAAGAGATTTGGCTGAGATACAAAGAAACAAAATGACACAGAAAAAGTTTGAAGCGCTGTTTCATGAATTGGACGCCAATGGTTTGCGAGTTGTTTATTCAATGGATCCCGATGAAGACGCCGAACTTCTAAAAACATTGCCTCCCTTCTCAACGTTCATCACCACAAACTTTCCTCCCGATTTCAAGGAAGAGTTGGAGGAAGATGGTTCAGCCTATGCTTATTTTTCCGTTCGTGGGTCAGGCTTTGCCGCCGAAAGAGCAAAAATGCGTTTGACGGCGGCTCTCAAATTGCAAAAGAGATTTGTAACGGTCGAAAAGAACGGAGAATTGAGCACCTTGGTCGACGAAGGCGAATTTCCTCGACGATGGCCGCCCGACCCTCGACCGGTCGCCCAGGCAGCGGCTCTTGCGGCGGCCCTCGCTGCCCGCGATGCCGTTCAGTTTTCACGTAAAATAGTTGAGGACACCACGCCGTCTGACCCACCTGCTGCGCCTGACCCGCCTGCTGCGCCTGACCCGCCTGCTGCGCCTGAAGTATCGCATTCTGAGGCACAGGAGCCCGAAGAACCAACTCCGGTGCCACCGGCGCCTCCGGCGCCCACGCGAGGAAGGCCAAGGCGCGAAAGGATTACCAAAGAGGATTTTCTTAAGTATTTTGGAAAGCATTCGAAGTCAGATCTGGCGCAATGGCTAAGGGACATCAATGAAGAACCACAAGGTAACCGAAAAAAACCGTGGATGAACAGAATATCCGAACTCTACGCCGAAAAAGTGGCAAATGGTGAGACGTTCGTTTTGCCTCGCAAAACTTAATCCGACCGTCCAACCAAAGTTGGAAAGCCTCGACTAATTGGTTACACTCTAGATTTCCGTTTCCGGGGAGATTTCCGTTTCCGGGGAGATTTCTTTTTCCTGGGAGATTTCCGTTTCCGTTTCCCCGGACGATCAAATATGTCTTTTGCCATTGCCATAAATCGAACTTTGTAGGGACTCGATTGAATTGCGGAGACTTCGCTATCTTCAATTTTGTTTTGACGTTTTGTCTTGAAATATCGTTCCGCCATTTTTTTAATTCCAAACTTCTGAAGTATGTCGATCACACCGACGTGCACGCACACCTTTTTGCTACCCGATGGAGGTGGACCTTTGAAGCTCCCTCGGAATGACGCGACCGCCGGCAGCAATGAGGAACTGCACGCTTTTCCGGTTCCATCATCCATGACGACCAGCAAGGAATAGTCCATTAAATTCGAACGTTTCAACCAATTGCTGTCAGATTCGAGTGCTTTGATTATTTCTTCATTCTTGGCACTCGAGATTGTGCTGTCTCCGAAATTTGCATCTTTGCCCACTTTCCCGCGTTTGAAGTCTTTTAATTTTCGGTGTCGCAATGAACCTTTTAAGTCGTAAACGTACGGATTTTTCAGACCGTGCATTACATTTGTCTGAACTAAAAAATTAATACCGTTTTCTTTATACATCCCCAAAAATCGCGGCAGCATTGAATTTTTGTGTTTCTTCATGTGGACGAAATAGGATTTGAGTATTTTCCCCATCAACGTGGCAATTTCTCCGGCTGGCATCGTCTTTAGAAAATAACGAGACCGTTTGGACTTCCAAAACAGCATTTTTGATTTGCCTGCACCTTCACCCAGCGGTGTTACCCTGGATAATTCATCCTCGTATTCCGTTTCTCCAATCCCCCACAATTTTCTCAATTGGGAAAAAATGGCGGGGGAATACGAAATGTCTCCGCGCGAGGTTCGAACTTCTCTCCCAGCCTCGACGTCTGTCGCCCCGGGACGAAAAGGCGCAATTTTTTCATAGCTTTCGTTCACCTGATTCTTTTGGTTTTTGGCTTTGGATATGATGGAAAACATTCTTTTTATTGTCGTCTATATTTTCGTGGCGTCTTTTCAATGTCGTTTACCAAATATTTGAGAATTTCAAAGAGTGGTCCGGCCGACAAGAACAGCAGCCGCGGCAAAGCCTTGATCAATCTACTCACCTGCTTCTCCCGCGGTTCGAGAATGTAATTGTAATAATCGTTGGTGACAATGTCTCCGCCCTCGTCGCATTGCACGGTCAATAAAACGATTGGCCGATAGCGTGGCCATCGGCGTGGAAATTTGTTCACGCGCGACACGACACTTCCTGAACGATTGGATTGTTTGTGCACGACGCGACACCCAACGGGATAACACTTTTCGATTTCGATTCTTCGACCTTTGATTTTTTCTTTGCTTTCGAAAATAGGATCTCGCGTTCTTCGTCTAGAAATTAAAGCTCGTCGATTTCGCATTGCATTCATTTGGGCTTTTTGATATCATCATTGCCGCTATTTAAATCAAGATTTGAAAGTTACAATCTCACGTATAGTGAGTTTTGATCACGTGGCACCCGCAACAAAGCAAATCGCACTTTGCCATCTCCAAGGGAAATTGTTTGTTAAAATAATTCCAAGATTTATTTATTAACCGACTCACATGGATGGTTAGGGTTTCTTGATCGCGGTGGTCGAGGTCGAATAGAAATTCGTTTCCTTCTACACATTCCCTACCGCAAGTCAAACAACCACCGCGCTCGCATTTCTTTTCGTTGATTATCGCTTGTTTCTCAACCTTACTTTTTTGGGTTTCGTCCCGTCTTTCTTCCTTCGTTTTGATTCGGTGGTGGAAGATGCACAGCGCCTGGCATTTCTTTGCTTCCTCTTTCATCGCTTCAACTCCGCCGTTGCAGGCCCACCAAGCATAATCCGATAAATGGTGGCCGCTTTCGCCCGTCCTTTTCTTTCGTTGTGCCTTTGGTTCCACGTGGTCCGCTTGAATCAGTCGCCAGTCGTGAGGGAACTCGCAACCACCTTCGTGTTCACATGGATTCATTTTTTTCCACTTAATCCAGTACGCTCGACACTTACCTGTCGTGGAGGTTGGATTTACTTTAGATTTCTTATCGCCTGCCCTGCATGTATCGCACGTGGCCGTCGGCGTTGTTCGACGCGCCGTGGTGCTCTGAAACTTTGATAGGGGAAGAATCTTATTGCAACTCGGCCGGGCGCATCTTTTCATTCCGTCAGGAAGGGTTTCTTCCTTTCGTTTCTTGTTGCGCTTGATAGCCCGTTCCTTAGTATACTTTGAAACACATTCTTTGCACCAAGGCTGAAGTCCATCGGCGGTCCGACAATGTTTACCAAAGCAAGTTTCATCTTTATTTTTTTTACACTTGGTACAAACTTTGCACATCTTTGTTTTTCTGTTTTGGGGGTTAGAAAATCGATTTTAAATTTTGGCCGTAATAAAAGAGAATGTTTTTCGAATGTGCAATAGTTCTCGCCGGAATGTTACTTCTTTTTATTTTACTTCAGTGTGATAAAATGAAACACAAAAACGTTGTAAAATGTGTGGAAAAGTTTAAGATATTGCAAGCCCAATCTTGCACGTCATGCAAAAGACCGGCCAAATACGACGACACAGGCTTGATAGGACGGGACGACTGTTCGACGAAGTGTCCATCAAATTTAACCAACGTGTGCAAGGATCCACTCGGCTTGGATGGGCCTTTAATTTTTACCGAAAAGGGCGCCAACATGGCATTCCTGCAATATTTGAAAGAAAAAAATACGAATCCCGGCGTGCAATTGGGCCTTTTGCTGGAAGAACCAAATAATGAAAGAGTTTTAAATGGCATGCAGTCGACCGGAGTCAATGATCCCGATCACGTTTTTCCAAGCCAGCGATTGATTGGCCCCCCAAATCCCAAAACTTTAGTTGCGCCAGTGGTGCCGGCTCGATCGCTGGATACCGAATATTGGAGGACAAACAACTTGGTGATTCGTTCCGGAATAAATGCACGATCTCCGTTTGATGCGAGCGGAAGTGGTTACAAAATCCAACCGTGTCCACGGGGGCCGTTGCCCGCTCCACTGAACAAGTGTTATCAACTTCCCAACACCCAACCTCGGAAACCGTTGCCGTGCACGACGACATCGCAACCATTGCAACCGTGCCCGTTGGGAGCCGCCATTCGCGAAAATTACGCACCTCGTCCCGGCGACAACAAAGCTATGCCACATCTGAAATCCACGATTCGGGGCAAGGGAGGCGCTCCGCTTCTTCTGGACGATGTCACGATCGACATGAATCAAGGTTACAACCAGGTGCAAACATTGACGGGCCTTCCATCAAATTTGCCCACGGGCGCATGTCAACGTTCAATTGAATTTGAAAAATTCAACCATGATGTTTTCACATCCACCGTTTCACCCGCCGTGTATCAAAATAGTCAGATAATTGAACCGATTAATTCTATGATTGGAATTTCCATGACACCCCAAGTGCCCCCCACCACCAATCATTCCACCCGGGGAGGAAATCTCATGTTTGAACAGCACGATCCAAATATGTACGAGGCTCCGATTCCCCAATGTGAGGCAAAAAGGGCCAACACCTACAACACAACGGATCCAAGATTCACGGGCTACGGCACGTCGTATCGAGAATACACAGATCCAATGGTCGGTCAGCCTCGATTTTTCTACAAAGATGTTGATGCAATCAAAATGCCCAATTACATTTGCAGATCCAAGATTGACGTCAACAATTGGGCAGACAAATACGGCCCGGTTCCCGAGGGTGATGAACGTGGGAATAAATACACCCAGGAAATTCGCACCCTCGCGGACAACGCATTTCTCGACGCAACCATTCTTCAAAGGACGGAACTAATGCAGCGCGGCATGAGGAAACGCAATGCTGAGATGTGGCAGCGCAAATTGTATCCAATCAATACAATGGGCCAAACGGGTGCGTTGGGTGCCTGCCGATAATGTATTCCGCAATTTCACAATTTCACAATTTAATACTTTGAGTATTAAATTTAATAAATAACTTGTATCATTGCATTATCATGTCACGACCACACAACGTTGAACTTGCAAATGTCATCTATTTCCTCCACGGCCTTTTTTTAGTTGTTCTAGTCGCGGGTTTCGTCATTCCCAACAGTCCCGTCTGGTGGGTCGTCTTGGCCACAATTCTGTTCTTGGCTCCCATCATGTTTTTTTGGTGCGGGGGGTGTGCAATTGATAAATACGAAATATACTTCAGAGGTGAAAAACCAAAAAAATCGTTTTTCAAAAGAGTGTTCGCAAATTTCGGGTTGGAGATGTCTCCATTTTTTTGGAAGTGGGTGTTTAATGTCATTAAAATAATGTTGGTGGTTTTATCGTTGAAGTGTTATGCTGATCGGATTGGAACATCCGCGATGGAAAGATCCGCCATTGTAAAAATAGCCTTTGTCACCGCCATCGCAACCTTGGCGGCATGTCTGACTGCCCCCACGCCACCCCGTTCAGTGCATTCGTCGCAAAACGAGGTCAGGTTAAACATAAAGACCCCTTAAATAACAAAAAGCTAATAATGAATCTGTATGCTCTTGTGATGGTAAAAAATGAGAGCGCTGTCATTGAGAGGACTCTCGATTCCGTTGGAAAGTTAATCAAGGGAGGATGTCAAATTGGTGGAATATATGTTTACGACACGGGCTCAGTCGATGGCACTCTGGACATATGCAAAAAATGGGGGTGTGAAAACGAAGTCGACATTCGGACGGCCCGGGGGCCGTGGGTGAATTTTGCGGTAGGAAGGAACACTGCGTTGGAATGGATAGAGAAATCAGTTCCGTCCAATTCATGGATTTTGTTATTGGACGCAAACGATGAACTTCGGTGCGAACCGGAATCCTTGAATCGGTTGAACCGCGTGGGTTTGAATGTCGATGGATGTTACATAAATCAAGTGTGGAAGCTGCAGCCGGGCATGGGAACGACCAAATACAAGGGTCTAAAATTGATAAGGACCGGAAGAAATTGGTTCTGGAAGTATCCGGTCCACGAATTGTTGAAAAAAAAAAATTGTGAACCGAGGTGCACCCTTCTACCAAACATTTCGTTGTTTCAAGATAGGAATCTTGACAATCAGAAGACGTTGGAAAGAGCCGGTTGGGACTATGCCGTTCTTCGCGCCGAACACAAGGCCAATCCCAGAGACACTCGCATAATGTTTTACCTTGCAAACACCCTCGCGAAATTGAAAGAGTGGGATTCCGCCTTGCGAATGTACAAAATGAGAGTCGCCACGAGGGATGCCGACGTCGACGAAATTTCAATGGAAGCATACGAATCATTAATGCGGTGCGGACATATCACGATAATGAAAAATAAACCATACGAGGCAATTTCATGGTATATGAGAGCGGTGGCTTTCAGTCGGGAAATTGATCATTTTAGAATAGATGGCTTGGTGGAGTCTGGAAAAATTTACAGGAAACTGAAACAGTATGAACTGTCCTTCATGCTTTTGAATTATGCAAAGGATCACGAGATTGACGAGGATGCCCCCGGTTTTATCAACACGGGATTATTGAAACATTCCTTGTGGAGGGAACTTACATATGTCGCGTGGCACCTTGGAAAATACGATGAGGGTGAAAAAGCATGCTTGCGAGCCTTGGAGTCAGCCGAGGCCAATGTCAAAAAAGAAATTGACCGCGCCAATCTGGAATGGTTTACCCTTCCCATGGTGCTCAAAAATTCTTATTACATAAATCTCGACGATCGACCCGAGAGGAACCGGTTGACTCGAATTGAATTGCGCAAAATTATGGTCATGAATCCTCAACGCGTCGCGGGAACAAAAATGTCTCCGGGAATTATAGGCTGTTTAGCGTCCCACATTGAAACATTGGAAACCGGGATCAAAAATGAAGATGAGTTCATTGCCATATTTGAAGATGATGTTGTTTTCAAGAGTCCCGCCATTCTTCTATCTGGAATTAGATCGCTTCAATTCGACGAAGGATGGGATGTTTTGTTGCTCGGCGGCATGAACGATGGAGGACACAAGCCCTACCGCAATTTTCCGGCGGTTCAAACTACCAGGTGCATGTCCTGCGTCGCCTACATTGTAAAGAAAAGATATGCTCAGAAATTGCTTAATTGTTGGAAAGATCTATGGCATCGCCTTCATTCTTCCGATCTTTACACGGACGGGGAAGTTTCATTGGATGTTGCGTGGTGGGAATTGCAACGAGAAGATACTTTTGTCCTTATTACACCTTTGACGGTCACGCAACGGGTCGGATTTAGCGATAATGCCAACATGACGGTTTCGTATGACACCATGATGCTAAATCTTGAACGAAACGAAAATCCCCACCCTCAAGATTTCAAATTGAGAGTCCAATCGGAAGATGACCTCGTGGTTTCCGAAAGTCTCCTACCCGGCGCGGGCATGGGACTTTTCGCTCGTGTGGCAATCAACAAGAATACGATTTTATGCGATTACACCGGGGTCGTAAGGTCAAACGCATTCATTAATAAACTTCATAACAACTGCATCGACGTCAACACAGACTTTCTATTGAAATTGGATGGAAATTTATTTGTCGATGCGCTCCCATGTCCCGAAGTTAAAGCCCGCTACATCAACGATGGGTTGGACGTCGAAAAGTGCAATTGTATGTACGTCATGGACCCCCTCAACAGGAGGGCATTGGTTGTTTCCACGCGTCTCATATTTCCAGGAGAAGAATTATATGTGTCTTATGGATCGTCATATTGGAAAAATCGAAAGAAGTCCTCGTTGCAACCAATGTAACCAATGTAACCAATGTAACCAATGTAACCAATGTAACCAATGTAACCAATGTGACAAAACAAAATCGAAGATCAGATCTCGACGTCGCACTCGGACAAACTTTGCATCTTCATTGGTTGGTTACGCGATGCAAGTCGTAGATGAAATGATTGAAAAATATGGTTCTATACCAACGATCGAACAGCTTACGTCCTTTCCGCACTGGGTCGCCGCGGTTGATTGCAAGGATGCGTGGAGCGTCGCGCGCGTCCTTAAATTGGACAAAATAACCCAGGAAAATCCAGACATGATATTGTGCAAAACGACATACAATTTCGAATTGGAATATCCAAACTGGGGCAGAGAACCCCGCGACAGTTTGACATTGAATCCAGAAGATCCTCCGGATAAACATCGCATTGCTCCAATTGAAGAATGCATCCTGGAGCAGGGGGCATTGTTTCGTAACATTCCGTCGCAAAAGCATGAATCTTCCCTCCTTTTCGGAACGCCAACAGCGAGACGTTACACCCGCGTTTCCTGCTATATATCGACGCATCAACAAACCCTCAAGGGAATTCATTTGTGGTCCATGGGCATAATGAACGTGGACGGAAACATCACAACCGGATACTATTCTCACGCTCGACACGTGCCTCTGAGATTTAAACCCAATACAATTTGGATAACATCTCCAGTCTCCACTCGTCGCAGACGGGAGATGACAATGTCTTTGATATTCGAAAAACTCAATCAAACCATACTGTGCCAAGCGCGAGCACGCCGTGAGGAAGAACGGAAAATCTCTCGGAAAAGGAAACGAGAGATTGGGCGCGGGTCAAAAATAGTGCTGAACGAGTTGACGCTGAGATTTCTCAAAAGCAAACCGCGGCACGTGTCAAAATCATGCATGGCTTTCAAACGGGGATGGGTAAACACTTACGGAAAACCGGTCAAGTGGGGATTTTCTGACAAGACTGACGACAAGACAACCGGACCAGAAGTTCCCTCTCATCTGGTCCAGTTGATCTCGACGTGGTGTTCCGGCGCAGATTTGGTGCGATGGGCATGCGTTGATCGAAAAACTCAAGTTGACTTGATCTCTTTCAAATTTATTTTCAATCAGTGCGCGTTCATTTCGAGTCGCGAAAATGAACAACAGATGACGGTTGGTGGAATATGTCGTGCATTAAGAGACCTGAAAAATAAGAAAATTGAACAAGAATCGACGGCGTGGACCGACGCGGGCGGGTCAAAGGCAAGCACATTCTTCAGGGATCTTGCTGACAAAATAGAATCTCTGGAAAAAAAGATCGAAGAACAAGAAAAAAAATTCAACGTGTGGCATCCGAGATTGGTGAGAACAAGGGAAAAGAGAAGAGCGTTGGAATTATTTTTGTGAAATTAAAATTAACTGCATCAGTTGAAATTTTAATTTTTTTTACGATCAGGAAATGAAATCAGACTGAAATGAATGCATTATCCACCCGTCCGAAAGTTTTAAAAAGATCGTCTTCCGGCTGCGCTTGTGACCGCTCGCGAGTTCCGCTAAAATGATGATACACGTTCGGCTCACGATGGACACGAAGCGCTGTCAAGTCTTTCAAAATTGCAGATTTTTCGTGGAAGTTTGGCCATTCTTCTTCTTCCAATTCGGCTCGCTTCGCCTGAATATTTGCCAACCTCCGCAGGCAGGCGCGGTGTTCTTGTTGATCCTCGTAGTCGGCTTTATTGCATATGGTAGCTTTCTCACGGGCCGCGCGGGCCGCCTTGGCCGTGTCGCTGAGCCGGCCACCGCGACTGCGTTTGCGACTGCGTTTGCGACTGCGGCTGCGTTTGCGACTGCGTTTGCGACTGCGGCTGCGTTTGCGACTGCGTTTGCGGCTGCGTTTGCGGCTGCGTGACTTCCGACGCGACTTGCGGCGGCCACCGGGTGTTTTAGAGAGTTTTTTAATCAGTTTTTTGGCTTTGGCAGCGATGTTGTTGTTGTGCATTTGTCGTGCTCTGTCGTACGCGGCGTGTGCACCTTGCAGGGTCGGTTTGGACCCATTTTTCGGGCACACTGGGTATCCAAGATTGCTTGGTCTGAGGAAGCATTTTTTCCCACCTCGTCTGAGCACTGCTTTGCGTTCGGATGTTGTTTTGGGGGAAACGTTTCCCCATGAGCGGCTGCGTTTGCGGCTGCGTTTGCGACTGCTCTTGCGACTGCTCTTGCGACTGCTCTTGCGACCGGGTTTTCTACCACCGCGACTGCGTTTGCGACTGCGTTTGCGGCTGCGTTTGCGGCTGCGTTTGCGGCTGCGTTTGGTTGGGGATCTTCGTTTAACGGTTGGGCGAATGTTCATTTATTTGATACGCATAAAAAATCAATTATTAGCGTCAAAATTCGGTTTTTTCAAAACATTCGATGGAACAAAAACAGCATTTTTGAGCACGATTATTTTTGACGAAGAACGAGGTGTGGGGCATTTTTCCTTTCTTTTTGCAGCGATTGCATTCGTCGTCGTTTGAAGCCATCAAGGGCGGCGCCCATCTCGTGGATCCCGTGGTCGTGTTTTCATAATAATCTTTTCCCGGTTGAACTTGCTGCGATGTCTTCTTGACCCACTTGTCTATTACCGTTGGTTTTGTCCACGTTGTTTCGCCCGTGCTGTCGTTCACATAATAAGTTTTGCCTGGATCACTGCTCTGGCTGGTGTGAGCCGTCCATCCAGCCGGAGCCGCGTTCTCGATTGCAATGGGTTCCTTGGCCGACGACGGTTCATCTCCACCGGGACGGTCCCATGTGGTTTCGCCGGTCCCTTCATGGACGTAATATTTTTTGCCCGGCTCAGACGACTGTGAAACGTGTTCAGACCAACCCGATGGAAGTCCCGTCGGCGTGGCCAATGTGGGCGCTGCTGAGTCGACGACAGGAGTCCCTTCCTTGTGGTCGGGTTTTGGAGATGGACGGTCCCATGTGGTTTCTCCCGTTCCTTCATTGACGTAATATTTTTTTCCGGGATCGGACGACTGAGAAACGTGTTCAGACCAACCCGATGGAAGTCCCGTCGGCGTGGCCAATGTGGGCGCTGCTGAGTCGACGACAGGAGTCCCTTTGTGAACGGGTTTTGGAGATTCGGCGGCGGATGGACGGTCCCATGTGGTTTCTCCCGTTCCTTCATTAACGTAATATGTTTTTCCGGGATCGGACGACTGTGAAACTTGTTCAGACCAACCATGAGGAAGAGGCGCGGGGGAGGCGTTGGTGTAACATTCCACCGTGGCAGAGGAGACTTCAACGGATTTGGGAATTTCGGGAACAGCGACTTCTTTTACCTCATTCAGATTTGCGGTGGTAGATGTCGCATCGGAGGAATCTATTAGAGAATCTATAAATTTAAAAAATGTTTGAACAAAATCCGGCGCGATGTCGACTCCCTTTTCTTGAACCTCGTGCAAATCGTAGTCGTCGAGTGCAATCTCATCTGTCTCTTTATCAACGTTACCTTCAGTTTTTGAAGATTCCGTCTTCCCGAGTGATTCGTTCTTTTCGGTTTCCTCCGCCGGTGCATCCGCTGCTTCTTCCGCCGGTGCGTCTTCCGCTGCTTCTTCCGCCGGTGCGTCTTCCGCTGATGCCTCCGACGGTTCCTCCGACGGTTCTTCCGATGGTTTCTCTGACGGCTCTTCCGATGGCTCTTCCGATGGTTCCTCTGACGGCTCTTCCGATGGTTCCTCTGACGGCTCTTCCGATGGCTCTTCCGATGGTTCTTCCGATGGCTCTTCCGATGGTTCTTCCGATGGTTCTTCCGATGGCTCTTCCGATGGCTCTTCCGATGGCTCTTCCGATGGCTCTTCCGATGGCTCTTCCGATGGCTCTTCCGATGGTTCTTCCGATGGTTCTTCCGATGGTTCTTCCGATGGTTCCCCGGAGCTTTCAATGTGGTTGTCAATGTTTCTTCTAATATCTTTCAATTCTTCCATGTTGAGACCAGACAACACTTTCCTATTGCGCGTCTCTACAAATTTTTTTATTTTAGACTTGTGTTCGTCCGGCAAGCTATTCCATTTTTCCAATGGCATCTCTTGAACTTTGGAAAATTTGTTTTCTTTCACGTGCAACACGATGGGTGAGTTTTTGTTTAGAATTTCAATTAAACCATCTGTTTGATTCACAACCAATGTAGTCATTTTTTGCTCATTGAATCTTAATTTATAGATCAACAACAACACCTTACATTATTTACATTATTTGCATTATTTAAAGACAAGCCCATTACAAGCAAAGCTTGAGTAGCTCAGTTGGTAGAGCGTGTGACTGTTAATCACAAGGTCCTCGGATCAAAGCCGAGCTTGAGCGTTTTGAATGGTGTTCCATTCAAAATATGTTAAATATTTGTCGCGTGCCCCCCAAGGAGTCAAGATTTCCCTCTCAACATGGCAAGGTCAATTTTCAGATCCATGAAACCGGTGCCAGTCTTGGTTTTTTTTCCGCACACAATGCTCGCGCTCGTGCCGGTTGTTGAATCTATTGTGCCGGACGCCGCTGCCTGCACAAAATTTTCCAATGATTCTTCAAAACTTGCTTTGCCCAGGACACTGCTGCACTCATTTTTCAAGGTGTATCTCGAGATTGAAGAAACTGTTCCATTAAAAGTCATCCTGCTAACAATGACGCCAGTATGGCTCGTGTTGATCCCTTTCATAATGTCGTTAAATTCATTCAGGAGAAACTGATGGGCGGCCTCGACCCCGAAAATGTCATAAATGTCCCACACGTTGTTTGACGTTGTTCTTTTGGAATCAACAGAGGGTATTCGAAGGATGCGTTGAAAATTGGCGCCGCCCTGGCCAACCGTTTGAATGACCCATTCAGACTCCAATCTTTCGTAGAATACTTCTTTAATTGCGGGAATTCCGGCAACGTGAATCTTTTTGATGGCAGGTTCTACAACCTCATCCAAATAAATTTCGTACTTGTTTTCATTCGTGACGTATTTTTTGAATTTGTTATTGTCGTCGGGCAGATCGAGATCGCGTTCGACGAGCTCCGAATAAATAATTAAGCTCATGAAATCGGAAGGATCAACGAAAGCATGCAAGTCCGAAAAATTTTTCTCAATTCGTCTAATGACATCAAGTGGATAAATTTGGTTTTCGTATAGGGCTCTGGGTTTCAATCGGCATCGCAACATCAGAGGCGGGACCGATGGGAGTGCGTCTTTTGTTTTCCCGGCCGCGACAATCCACGGCGGCGGGGGGCGAAAAGGAACCACTTCAATGCACCTGCACAAAAAATCGACATTGACATTTTTTATTTTGGTCCTGGACAAATCCTGTATTTCTTCAAGGGTTTTCGGTCTCTTTTTGAAATAAATCCTGTAGTTTACAATTTTCGGATTCTTGGTTGCTGACAAAATCTCCTGAAATTTTGGAACGCCCGTCGTCACAGCGGCCTCTGACAATCCGGCATGGTGAAAGGAATTCAAAGTCATCTGCGTGTTCATTTCTCCAATGGACTGGGCGCACAGAATGCCCACAGATTCACCCGGTTGGATGATGCTTGCGTTGTATTTTTTCTCAATCAGACGGGAGAACTCTTCTATTTTGGAGGGATGCAATTGTATGTTTTTTAGCTCGTCGCAAAGCCTTTGTTGAGTGCGGAGTTGATTGCTTCGGGCCAAATTGAGGGGGATGGATCTGTTGAGTCGAACGCACGATACAATTGATCTGATTTCTTTTGCTGTTAAAAAACGAATCATGATGTTGTTTGTGTTGTTTATTGATTATGCACCCACCCCCGTCCAATCGTTTTCAAACTCACCCTGGTCACCTTGATTTCTTTCGACCTCTCGTGAGGCTGGTGGAACGACCCGCGATCTTGTCCAACACCCTGAAGATGTAATAGCGATTTTCGCGCAAGGTGCTTACTTTTACATTGGTGTTCTCATGCAGGACATCGAGTATGGTCTTCATGAGAACATCGCCCTTCAATAGCTTAGAATTGGACAAAACCACTTCTCGGATCGTGCGTTCTCCGCACATTTCACGGTCACCATCTTCCTCAATGCAGTGGGTTGAGGTTGTTCGAAAGTATTTGTCGACTCTTTCCACCAGAACCGATTTGACACCGCTAGAGATCAGACCGCGAAATTTCAATTCTTCCTTTAGCTCGTTTAGACTCAACGTGTTGAGTTTTCCTTTCAGTTGGGAGTCAGATAACAAAGTCCGCTTCAAACATTTTGAGATGGATTTTCGTTCCTTCGCGTGGGTCCTTTTCGACTTGGCATTTTCAGCAGCGAAATGTTCAGCTGCCGAGGAGAGTCCTTGTCGCTCAGTGTTGATCATGTGGCTGAGAATCTTGGCCTCGGCCACCTTCAGCGATTCATTTTCAGCCTCGTCTATTTTTTTCATGATTGTTTTTTCATATTGACTCACCTTATGGTCCGACAGGCATTTTCCACAAATTCCCGATATTAGCTCTTCCGCTCGCAATTGTTCGGCTGTCGGCGACGCAACTTTGCATCTCTTCGTTTCTCCTCCGCGAGGATCATCGCGAGAGGCTTTTCGTTTCAGCGATCGCAGAGAATGACGAGAGAAGCATCGTCGCGCGAAAGATTGCAAAATCAAAGCTGCTCTCAACTGCTTCTTCCTTTTCTTCCTTTCACGACGTCGGATTTTCTTTCGCAGCATGCGGGTCCTTTTTTCTTTCTCCACGCACAACTTTCTTGATTGAAGTTCGTTGTACGTGGAGAAAACTGTTTGTTTCCATTCGATGCCATCTTCTTCGGTCGGCAGCGACAGTTTAATGCTCTTCAGGAACATATTCCAATCCAATTCCGCAAGTGTGCTATCATCACACAACAAAGACTGCGAAGACTTTGTCATTTCCTTTTGGTTTGGTTTCGATCATTTCAAAAATTTCGATTTTGAAATGAAGATTTATAATGAATTATAGCAATGCTTGTAATGTTCGCGCAAAGGATACAACAAATTTATATGCTCAGAAATTAAAGAAATAAAGAAATGAAATGCGAAGAATGGTGCATTCAGCACATTGCAGTGCCCTTGTTTTCGATTGGTTCGCTGTGTGCTTTTTGCGGAAACATGCATGAATGTTTATTCTGTGTCATTGGATCTTCCATTGCAATTTTCACATCGTGTGGTATTGTGGCAGCAAAGGAATATGTAAAAATACAATGTGAACAGCATTAACTGTCAATGCCATCAAAGTCAATCAACCAATTCAACGTTGTCCTTATCATTGCTGTCATTGCTGTCTTTGCGCACCTCCTTCATTTGTTTCCCTTGAGCACCAATTCCATTTTGACCCTCCGGATTGAGATCCGTCCCTCGTTTCAAAATTTGGAGCCGTGGGGCGGATCTCAATTGTTTATCCGCTTTCCTTGCGGGCTTAATGCACGACAAAACAGCTTCCATTTCCGAAACCCAATTTCTTTCATGCATCACTTTGCGTATAATTTCCTCATCGGTATCATCAAGAAGAACCTTATTTTCGATGTAAAGATTCACCACTTCAGATTTAAAATCTCCCTTGTATCCATAATCTGCTCTCCAGTACATGGGTTGAGAAAAGTATTCAAATGAAGATGGAAAATAGCCTCGAAGGTGAGTTGGATCTTCCCACGCGTCATCGCTCGCGCCGTGGGGTGTTCGTATGATAATTTTGGCATCCGACTTGCACACCCTATAAACTTCATCCATGAGAGGTAACGTGTGATGCAAATGTTCCATGACGTGGGATAGCAATACGACAGAAACCGAGTCGTCATCGAACGGAAGGGGGGAGGTTCGACAATCATCCAGATCGAAAACCACGTCCACTCCATCATTTTTCATACCATCCACATTAATCCATCCCTGTTCAGACGGCAAAATATTCTTTCCGCATCCCAAATTAAGCGCGATTGGCGGTTCATCATCCATTTTTTTCTCTTCTCCCTCACTTAACTTACTTGACTCATTTGACTCATTTGACTTATTTGACATGTTTCTTTGTTGGGTCCATATCTTTAAATTCGCGGATCAAAATCGAACAATTTTTTTTTTGTGATCGAAAGAAAGAAACGCCAATCCACAATGACAACCATCCGCCCGAACATTCACAATCTCCCGAAATTGCACTCGTATGAAATTATCAACGAAAGTAACGAAAGTAACGAAAGTAACGAAAGTGACGAAAGCAATGAAAGCCTTATTGGGTATCCAAAAGACGCCCCCGAACTTCTCCGTTCAAAAGCCATAATTGTTAGAGAAATTAGCACTCAATCGGAGCTGTGGGAATACATGTGGACCGATGCCCGTCGTTTAAAAGTTGTGAAAGTTGGTGCGAGTTGGTGCACGCCTTGCAACCAAGTGAGTCCCGCCTACTACGCTTTTGCATCGGCATCTCAACACCAAGGAATAGATGCCGAATTTTTCGACGTTGATTTAACCAACAAGGACGTCAAGGACGAGGAAGATGGTCCTTGGGCCGTTTTCCGAACGATGGGTGGCACCAAATTGCCCTACTTTGCCCTGTATAAGGATCATCAACGCATTGATTCCGTCCAATCGTCTGACATCGAAATTGTTAAGGATCTAATCAAAAAACACGCAATCGGTAAAGCTGCGCAGAATGATCAGGACGTCGAACCACTTCTCAAGGAAGACGTTGACCGTCTTATTCTATTTCCCATCAAGAACAAGGCCATTTGGGACATGTATAAAAAACACGAATCGACGTTCTGGACAGCGGAAGAGTTGGACCTTGAGGCGGACAAGAAAGATTTCAAAGAAAAACTTAACGACAACGAAAGATATTTTATCAAACACGTTCTGGCTTTCTTCGCTGCATCAGACGCCATTGTTAACGAAAATCTCGTACAAAACTTCATGGACGAAGTGCAGTCGGCCGAGGCGCGCTGTTTCTACGGTTTCCAGGTCATGATAGAGAACATCCACAGCGAAACCTATGCACTCCTTATTGATAACCTCATCAGAGATAAGGAGGAAAAGGCCGAACTTTTTAACGCCATCAAGACCGTGCCCATCATCAAGAAAAAGGCCGAATGGTGTTTTAAGTGGACAGACCGCTCACAGGCATCCTTTGCGGAACGGCTCGTCGCATTCGCCTGCGTAGAAGGGATTTTCTTCTCGGGGTCCTTCTGCGCCGTGTTCTGGCTCAAAAAGCGCGGCATCCTCCCCGGAGTCACGTTCTCAAACCAGCTCATCAGCCGAGACGAGGGGCTGCACTGCGATTTCGCATGCTTGCTCTACAGCCAGCTTGAACGGAAACTCGACCAAGACAGAGTGCACCAGATTGTTGACAGCGCAGTGCAAATGGAGTGCGAGTTTGTGTCCTCAGCGCTGCCCGTAAGCCTCATCGGCATGAACGCAAAACTTATGTGCCAGTACATCCGATTCTGCTCAGACAGGCTCATTGAAGCCCTTGGATACGAAAAGAAGTACAATACAACAAACCCATTTGAATGGATGAATATAATCTCTTTGCAGAATAAGAGTAACTTTTTTGAGAGCAGAGTTAGCGAATACGCAAAGGCCGGGGTTGGAGTGGAAGATGATGAGGGATTTACACTAGATGCAGACTTCTAATACAATAAAACAGGGTTGGGTATAGAATAAAATTATTTCATTATGTTTGCACGCAGGCCCAATTTACATAATGAAAAGCAGCAATGTTCAAGATTTATTCAAAGCGGCCATCGATTCGCGGATTTTCTTTTTGTCCATGTTCAAAGCGGCCATTGATTCACGGAATTTTTTTGGATCAACGCCGCTCTTTTTCAAAGTGTCGTCGATTACTTTGTTTTTCACCACGAGGGTGGAGCGATTCATTTTTTTGTCTCGCAGTTTATTCCTTAATTTTTTCCTCAGATCTTCTCGACCGGAATTCGGTTTACATTGATTAACTGCTTTTGCATCTTTTGTGATTTCCATGATCTAGCGTTTTGATTAAGGATGGTATCCTGTTAAACCTGTTAAACCTGTTAAACCTGCAGTGCGGTGCCTGACAAATTTCCCAGCGAATATATATTGTCGGGCAGTATCATTCATAGGCGTTGGGATTGAGACGAGGTTTGGTCCGGTCCAAGAAGCGCTGAATGCCCACCAAGACCAACATGAGACATGGCACGAGATGGAATCGGCAAAATGTCGTCACGTCATATTCGCTTTGAGTCAATACAGCGAGGCACGCCGAGATCACCGCAATGGCTAATGCCGTCACAACAAACTTATCTAGTTTAACCGTCACAAGTTTACTACCACTTTCTCCCCAACCGGACGCAAATTCTTTATTTATTGGGAAGATTGCCAACCCAATCAAGATCATCAAAATGACCATTGGAACAAAAACCCACCACCCGATTGCCGCTGTCCCCTCGTTTGTGGACGTGTCAGCAACGGCCTCTTTTTTTGTTGCTTTCGCCTTTTTCTTCGCCGCGGTGCCAGCGGCTTCGTCATATGCCTTCTTGGCGGCATCGAACCGGCGCTTGGAGGCGTTCCAGGCCCTCGCGGCTTCCTCATATGCCTTCTTGGCGGCTGCATTTTCCGCCTCGTCGGCTGCATTTTCCGCCTTGTCGGCTGCATTTTTGGCCTCCTTATATACCTTTTCCGCACTGTCGGCTGCCGCGTTGGCCTCCTCATATGCATTTTTGGCTTTCTCGGCAGCAGCGGCTGCCGCGTTGGCCTCCTCCGCAAGACTGTCGTCTGCAGTTTTGCCCGGTTGCGAGTTGTCGGTTGGTGACACGTCAACGTCAACGTCATCATCCAGATCCTTTTTGGAGTTGTTGTTCATTTATTGAGTGTAAGACTTTAATCTTAACTCGGCAAGTAACTCGGCAAAGTAACTCGGCAAAATCGATCGGGGGTCTCCCGCAACACAACAAGACATGCAAGACATGCCGACGCCTGGAATCAAGAGTCTCCAAACAATTTGTGCCGATGCCTATTTGGACGAACTTGGATCCCGACCCGACTTGATTCAAATTATTATAGGGGAAAGAGCGATTGAAAGACTGGAGCGCCGAATGAAAAAAAAATTCAAGCAAGAGGCGCGAGAAGAAGTCATGCAAGAGTTAAGAGACGATCTTCAAGACATTGTTCCCGATGTCATAGGTCAGTTGGTGGAACTTCAGCGGGGGCAAGAAACGCTGGCACAGAATTTCTATGACACGTTTCCGGGCGTTGCAATTAAAACATTGGAGTGTGCATGGTCGATTGGAACGACGGCTGTTCGCACCCTTCGCGACGAGTTATTTTTCCCACCCAACGCGCGCCCTCGTGGCGCAATTTAGAGGGATGATTTCATGAATAAAATGACCTTCATGTTTTTGAAGACCGATGCGAATTTTGTAATATTCGACTGGTTATTGGAAAAGACTATTATTGCGATTGATTCCTTTCGATCCTGCGCGAAAAACGCGATGGATTCCATTAGATGGATGCAATGGCGCGGGCCCAGATCCTCAGCAACCCTAATCGATCGAAAGACGTGTGAAGTCTGCGTACAACTTTCCACTCGCAAAGTGAAGTTCAGATTTAGAATTCCACGAGGTCCTAGAACGGGTCCGTCGGGTAGAACTTTTGGAACGGGAATGGAGTCTCAAAAATACGTTGATTTTTATGATCAAGATGGAACGCAATTTGTGCAGGTTCTTTCTAAAAATGAAGTGCTAAATCTGCCCAGTACGTTGGACCACCGTCGACGCGCGAATTCCGAGCACGACATTCTGCAACCAACATTGCGCAAGATGCTACGATGAGAACTCCGACGAGGAACACAAGCCCTCCCGGGGACTTTGCAATTTCAAACGACATCGTAGACATATTTAACTTATGCAATGTAATCAAATCTTTGATTACATTGATTACATTGATTACATTGATTACATTGATTACATTGATTACGTGGGAGGATTAAAAACAGTTGAGACGCCGCCTATCAAGCCATTGGGCCACAACAAATACTCACTCGCAAAAACATAAAACAGCGCCACCTCCATGTTCCATGAAGCCATGAAAAAACCCAACAGACAACTGTAGATATCGCCGAGGGAATTCACGAGGGAATCTCCTTTGTATTTCCTATAGCTTTTTCGATAGCGATCAACCACATAGTTCGAATTCTCTACCATTTCCCAAACCAACTCCAACACAAACAAAACCGCGAAGGCTTTGGATGCGTGCGTTGCGCAATCATTCGCCGTAACCTTCAGGACGCGACATATCCCTCGATACAAGACGTATCCCACAACGCCGTGCGTCACATGGGTAAAACTCCACGGATCAAAAACCATTTGGCTTGTGTTTGGACCATCGACATTTTTGTCTATTAGTTTGCGCGGTTCAGGCCAGACTCCTCGACGGGGTGACCATGGAAGTTGGAAGGTGCGCGATGGTCTGGTGGCGGACGCCAACAAAATGGACGCTACGAATGCCATTGTAAATATTTTCATTAGTTTTACCACTTTCACGGGTACTTTTTGCGCCATTCCTTTGCTTAACTTTATTATCCTCAACACTTATTTTGTCTCAATCCAAGCGGGTTATCAAGGAAGATGTGAGCACCAGTCCAGCCACGCATATCAGAATTGTTTGTTCCGGTGTAAGCTTCAAAAGGGCGAAAGTTGTGTCTATCAGGGTCCAGGCGAACACCCAGAAAAACAAAGTCAACAGGAAATTTTTCCAGTCCCGTTTCATATCTTTTGTTTAAAACGTGGAATTTAAACTCTAAAGATTAATAAAAAGAAAACATTATGCGAAGAACCTATACAATGAACGACATAAAACGCGGCATCGAGGCAACAAAGGCTGCAGAGGCAAAGTATCAAACGCTCAAAAAGAATTACTGGGAGACATCGGCGGGGAATACGCTTATGGACGAGGTGCAAAAAAAAAAGCAACAAAAAAAGGACGCCGCTGAGATGAAAAGGTTTTTAGAATCGATGCGGTCAGAAATTGATGAATTTCAATTTCCCGACCCTTCCGAAGGGCGTGACCCTTTAATAAGTAAAAATGAGGAAATAAGGGACTTTCTCAAAATAAAATTGCGGGAGGCAGCGCTGGAAACGAAAGATGGTGAAGATGAGTTAGCGTTAGTTGCTCGAGAGAAACGGCTGATGCAACAGATTGATGTTATATTTGGGGAGAAAAATTGGCGTGATTCACTTGATCTCCTGGGATATATGAAATGGGAACGGTCAAGTGAAGAGTCAAAAGGTGATGATGACCAAACCTATCTGTTAAAGTCATCAGCTCGAGCACTCAAAACCAATCCATTTCCCAAAATAATAGGGAGTGCCCGACGGCTGCGGTTCTTTCCCCCGCCGCCTTCGAAAAGAAAACTAAACTTTACAGACCAGTACGAGCGAGGTCAATCGGTCTTGTACGATGATATGATAACAGGGGAAACGCGCGAAGCCAATGTCGTGAAAGTTCACCAAGATGATCCGGAAGGGCCATACTACACGATACGGTTCGCTGACAACAGCAACGAAAGGCAAACACCTGGAAGCCGATTGAATGCAAAATTAACGCCTGAGGACGTGGGCGATGTTATGACTGAGGACGTGGGCGATGTTATGAGTGATAATGAAATCGAACGACTAACAGCAGCAGCACCAGCAGCACTAGCACCAGCAGCAGATAATGCGTCATCATCTTCAGAAGAAGAAGAAGAAGAAGAAGCACCAGCAGCAGATAATGCGTCATCATCTGTTTGGGCAAATGTGAAGGAATTTTTCAACATTCGTTTAAACCCGTTGAGCGGCGAAGCTCTGAGCAGAATGTATCAGCAGCCGGCACAACGAACAGCAACACAAACAACAGCAACACAAACAACAGCAACACAACCACCAACAACAACACAAACACAACCACAACGAACAGCAATAGCAACACAAACACAACCACCGCCAACAACAATAGCAACACAAACACAACCACCAACAACAACACAAACAGAAGTAGCACCAGCAATACCAGGAATGGACTCGTTGATCGTCGCTATGCAGGACTTGAACGATTCTGTGATGACCTCAAAGGGGGAACTCTCGAAAGCAGTCGCCGACGCTGCTGAGGCAATCTCGAAGAGCGTCGACGCTGCTAATAAGCCGCAGCAACCGTCGAAAACGACGCAACCTCCGCAAACGTCGCAACCGCCGCAACCGCAGACGAAAGAATCTCAACAGGAGCGCATGCTGAGAGCCATCGAAAATATAAATCTCCAAAACCGAATTGGCGGTGGCGGTGGCGGTGGCGGTTGTGGTGTGGGTTTGAATTCGTTGGGCAATGTCGGGTTGATTGGACGGCTTACCGAAAAATCGCCCAACACCGTGGATGTTGCAACTAAAGTTCTGGAGGCGGCGGTCCTGGGGGAAAATACCTTAACCACAAATATCTTGAACCAAAGAGAAAAGCTAAATCAAGATGTCCAAAACAAATCACGCGAACTTGACCGACTGTTGAAAACGAGGGAGCGCGAAGAGATGGAACTTGCCTTGAGCACGGAATTGGCCGACATGCAAAAAGAATACTCCAATGCCACCAAGCGAATGAAAAAGGATACAACTGAAAAGGAAAAAATGTTGGTGAAGTATGCCAAGGAACTCCAATTGAAGGACGAAGAAAGACGCGTTGAAACAAATGCCGCCGTGGAAGCCATGATAGAGACCTACCGAGACGAATTCGAAAAGGCTTTGAAAGAGTCTGAAAAGGGTATATATTCCAAAGTATTTGGTGAAGCGGAGGAGATATTACGCAAAAAGTTACGCGATCAACAAGTCGCGTTGGAAGAAGATGGGAGGGCCTTGAACAACGATATCCGAGAAGCATGCACCGGGAGGGAGGAAGATTTGGTGACAAATGTTTACGAAGCCGTGACATCACCGGAGGACCCGTGTTTGTCGGAGGTGGAAAGGATGGTTCTCGAACATTCTCGACGCGAAGCTGGGTTGGATGCGGATGTTCTCATGTATACGCAACCCGATTGTGCGGCGTGCGACGAGGCCCGGGATATGTTGGAAGACCAGAATATAAAATATATCTCGTTCGACTTGAGCGAGGCGCCAGATTTCGCCGCGTTGGTTGAAGATCAGCCCAAACCTATGATGTTCCGGGTTTCGGGTCCAATGCCCGAATGGATCAGTTGGGAATCAATGCGCGATTTTCGATGAATTGCCTTGTCTCACTTCGCTCGCGCCGTGGTGTGTTTTGAAAGATTGTATTTTTCAAAATGTGTTATCACTTGTATCAGTTGTAACTGTTGCGAATTGGTTGTATTGGTTAAATTGGTTTTCGCCGTTGGAGTCGTGTTCGTCATCGCTCAAATCAAACAAATCATCGTCGCTGATGCCAGAGTTTCCCTTCGATTCCATTTCCTCAAACGCGCAATCGGCGTGCATTGTTGAAAAATTGAGGAAATTTTCAATGAGTTTGACGTTGGGTTTAATTTTGTGCCACAGGTTCCATGGAGTTGTAAAAACGGAAACCAGTTCCATCGCGATTATTTCAAATTTGGGTTTGAGCAATCTTTGAAGAACGTGAATTGATAATCCGCTGGTTGTGCTTTGTATGAATTTGTGTTGTTTTGGCGTGAGGGGAGGAACATCTCGTTCAAAATGCAGAGTTGCAATGACGGTGGATAAAATTGCAATGATCCAGACAATCTCTGCCTCTTCAGTTACAAGGGAAGCAAGGACGGAAGGATGAATGGCGACCGGTGCGACGAGGGTGAGAAGCAATGTTCCGGAGATGAAAGACATAATTTTGGCAAAGGCTTCAATCGCTGGATTGGGGGGTTTCGATTTGATGTGCTGAATAATCAAATGTTTTATCGAAGCCAGTCGCTTGTCGAAGCGGTGAGGCAATTCATTTTCTCCGCGGAGCACAATTTTTGCGAGGGGTGTCCATTCTCGCGAGAACAAACTTGTTGGTTGCGCTTTAATTCTGCAAAATGTTTTTATGAGCAAATGGGACAAATTGAAAAAAAGGAAGAACGGAGCCATGACGGTCATGATAATTATAGATCGAATAATTTTTTTATCTGTTTCCCGCGAGTCAAGAACAATCGATTCGTCCATTATTTGTTCAATGTCGTGGGGGAGTGGTGGGAGGTTATATGAGAGACACATTTGAAGAGCCCATTTGAAATAATTGGTGAACCACCGTTCTGTTCCGGTTATTGTCCCGCCTTGATTCAAGCAAAGGAGGGTCTTTCGTATGGGGCGCGTTTTTCTTGTTATGCAAAATTCATAAAATATCCTTGTTGCGTCATTCCCTTCCAGCCTCCGAGCTATGTCGTCCCAAGATTCATTTCGAAAATCGGCCGCAACGTCACGGAGAGCGGCATCGCCGTTCCAAGATTTTTTAACATATGCCGCCGATGCAAAGGACGACCAAAGAGTCAGACACGAAATGACAACGGCGTTCCCCACCGCCCAGGTTTGCAAATTTCCGGAAGTGTCCAGCGTTATTACCATGGTGTATATCACCAAAAACCAAGAACACAATATTTTTGATATTTCACCCCATAGAATTCTTGAAGCCCCTTGCTTGTGAAACACATCGTAGGCAGCCTCGTAGTCAGGGTTGGGCCTGGTGAAAAGGGGCACACGGTCCATCTTTGTTTATTACATTACTTTCGTTACTTTCGTCACTTTCGTTACTTTCGTTCCACGGGTTCCACGGGTTCCACGGGTTCCACGTGTTTCACGTGGACAATTCTGTTTTGATTCCCATTGCATTCAACTCCTGGAGAATGAGCTTTGAGGAATAGGGCATGTTGACCTTGATGGTCTCATCCGTATTGCAGGCCGGACAATAGTTGGGATGGGCTGAAAAAGTTTTGCACTGTTGGCAAATGGAAAGTTGATATTTGTCGCTGCAATCGAAAACGCGTTCCTTAAGGAAGCGAGCCGTGCCGTGGACCAATAACGACCACGTCTCCATTTCTCCAACTCTCAGACCGCCGTTCCGAGATCTGCCCTCGGGTGGTTGTCTGGTCAGCGTGGTAACCGCACCTTGCTGACGGGCGTGCAATTTGTCCGACACCATATGTTTTAGGCGTTGATAATACGTTGGACCCATAAATATCTTTGCTTTTAGAATCTCACCGGTGAAACCGTTTCGCATTGTTTCCGTGCATTCATCGTGCCCCAGTTCCCTGAGACGAGTTGCAATCTGAGCCGCGACGTCATCCGAACTTGCACCAAAAGGAGTACAATCTTGAATCTCGCCGACGACTGAGCCGATTTTGCCCAATGCGCATTCAAGCAATTGATTGATTGTCATCCGCGATGGCATGGCATGGGGATTGATTATGAGATCGGGAACCATGCCAGATTCAGTGAAAGGCATATCTTCCTGACGATAAACCATTCCGCATGTTGCTTTTTGAGCGCTCCTCGCTGCAAATTTGTCCGCAATTTCTGGAATTCTTTCTTTCCGGATGATCACTTTGATCATTCGATACCCGTCGGGCGTTGTTGACTCCTCAATGCGATCTACAATTCCATCTTCACCTTTTTTCAGAACAACGGAACAGTCGGATATCGTTTCGACGCCCATTTTGTCGGTGTGAATGAACATCTTTCCGATTATAACGGTTCCCTTGTGAACTTTGACGGATCCTCCACCGGGCGTCCTCGTTGTAATTACACCGGTTGAATCCAACCGCGAATAGTCCCATCCTCCCCTTCGGTGCGAGATATCTGGTATTCCTATCTTGAAGTGTTGATAGGTGCCCTCCTTCTTTTCTTCGGCTGTGTGGGCCCTATACGTGGTGGCCCTAAACAATCCCCTTTCTATGGCACTTTGGTTCATGATAACTGAATCTTCTTGGTTCATTCCGGTATAACAGGCTATGGCCACGATGGCATTAATACCGCTTGGCATCTCCGAAAATCCCATTATGTCAGCTGCTCTCGTGGTGACCAATGGTTTTTGAGGATAATTCAGAACGTGAACGCACGTGTCGGCCCGTCGGTGCAATGACATGGCAAACATTGACATGGCCTGTTTTCCCATTGAGGCTTGGTACGCATTCCGCGGCGACTGCGCGTGGTCGGGGAATGGAATGATCGATCCCATTACTCCAAGCATGGCGCACGGATGAATTTCGAGATAATCATAATGTCTAGACCCGTTGAGCTCCCGCGGAAAAAAAGCGATTTCAGCATCGGCCGCCTCATTATTGTCGATCCATCGAATCATTCCGGAACTCTCAAGGTCTTCCCACGACCACCCGCGCGTTTTTGACATTGGTGACATTTGTGACATTTGTGAAGACCGTTCGTTTCTTTCATGCGTGTCGTGGTCATTCAAGCAGAATACGGGTCTGAGCAATCGCCCCCCGTCGCTTAAGATGTTGATGACTCGATCGGTGGAATTAATAAAAATTGAAACCCCCCGGGGGATAAACCCCGCCGTTTGTCGCGCGCGGAAACGTTTCTTGAATTCTGTTGGATTTTCGGTCCCACCCAACAGAATTCCGTTGGTCAACACAGGCCACTCGACGCCCCCGTGGTGGTCGGTCAACAACTTTTCAATTTCGTCTCTGATGAAGTAAGTTGGGACATTGATCGATATGGTTGTAAGCATTGCCAAATTGAGAACGGTCCCGCATGCTTGACCCTCGGGTGTTTCGACCGGACATATGAACATGATTTGAGAGCCGTGAATTTGTCGAAGTTTGCTATTTCGACCCTCCTTCGCCGACGGAATTGAAATTCGGCGAAGATGCGAAAGCGTCGCTCCAAATGTCAAGCGACTCAGAACCTGCGAGACGCCCTGGCGAATGTAACTGCTTTTTCGAACTCCCCAATTCCCGGTTTGCAAACAATGCAGCATTCCCTTCGTTATCAGAGCCGTTCGGGTCATGAAGGAAAGAGTATCTGGGTGCCGATGTTTTTTTTTCTCTAGGAAAGTTACGATGGAGTTGCAATATCTCTTGTAAAGAGTTCGAAACAAATCGAGAAACAACAAACCGCTCGCTTCTATTCGTTTGTTTGTAAAGTTGTCTCTGTCATCGACGCTCCGCAATCCAAGACGCGTTTTGACAACACGACAAAGCATCTCCCTCAACAGCCACACCTTCTGAAGTCTCGTGGCCGAAAGCGGTAAATGGGGAAAAAGTTCGCTTTCTATTACTTGTTGGGCATATTGTCTTTTTTCTCCATCCTTGACTACGTGATATGTATACTGACCAATATAATCCAGAGCCTCGGTCCTGTTCCCAATGCACTGAGCCATTCTAATGATTACATTTCGATAACGTTTGCCTTCGCCGCCACCTCCATCAGGCCACGTTGCCATTTTTTTGATATCTTCATCGGAACATCCCATTGCCTTGAAAACAATGGCGGCAGAGATGGGTTCCTTGATGTAGGGCAGAGTAAAGGTAATTGTTCGGTCATCCTTGTTGATGCCGCAACTTATCAAGACGGAGTGCCCCGTTCCTCGACTCATGGATCTCATCTCAGATTTAAACAAATATTTGCACCCTCTTTTCTCAGGGAAAACCAAAATTTTGTTATAGACTCCCCTCATCTGAGCGATCACCGCTCTCTCTTTTCCCTTGATTATGAAATATCCACCTCGGTCGTGATGGCATTCCCCCGCCGTTATCAACTCCGTTGGAGTCAGGTCTTTCAGATGACATCGATTGGAGTGGAGCATTATAGGAAGTTGGCAAATCATCACTCGAGAGTGACTCGTCTTTTCTCCTCCATCCACACGACCACCATTTGGAGGTTTGACAGTCTCCTCCACATCAATGAACACCGGGGCACTGTAGGTTAGATCGCGAAGGCGGCATTCGTTGGGGTGGATGTTTTTCAGATCTCGATTTTCTTCAATCACGGCGGGCTTTCCCACGTGGGCATTGGAAAACTTGATCTCGTAATCATATGTTTCATGTTGGACCTTGAGACAATTATCATTCTCAACTATTTCGAAAATTCCATTGTCGACAAAATTGTTGAATGATGTCAACTGATGATGAACCAAACCTTTCTTTCCGATTAGCCATTCCTCAACCAACCGCCATCTTTGCTCATCGCTGAATTTGAAGCGGTCTTTCGCATCTGCCGTGTCTTTCATGTCTTTCATGTCTTTCGTGTCTTTCGTGTCTTTCATGTCTTTGAATGGTTGGAATCGATTCCAACAAGCAAAACATTACAAAAATTACACAAAGTAAAGAAAGCCAATACAATATGGAAACCACAACCGTTAAACAACCACTTCTAAATCTCAATAATGGATGTTATATTGATGTGATGATGATTGCATTGTTCAGGAATCCGTCCCCTCTTGTGAAACGCGTCGTGATGAAACCCTCCCAAGATCGAATGTGCGTTCCCGTCGATGCATGTTCTCCCGACCCGGTGCCATCGCGAAGGACCGCCAAAAAAATTCAAACAGCGACCCGGAATGTCGCCCTGGCCATCAGCAATGGAAAGACGACCAATCTAATTCGATTGAGAAAAATTATTAGGGATTGTCCAGAATTGAACAAGAACGAAAGATTTGACGCGGGGGGCATGAACGACTGTAGCGTATTTTTCGAATTCTTAATTGAAATTTTTCCATGTCTCAAAGCCGTGAAGGAAAAAAAACAGACGGTCAAATGTCCTGATTGTTCAGCCCTTGTTAGTTACACGCCAACCCATTCTCCTCTGTTTTATTTGGCTCACGGTCGAAATATTGCAAGGTGGAATGGAAAAAAGTTATCCGAGATCATTAAATCCAGAGTCAACAAAGATTTCAATTCATTGAAGTTTAAGAAAGCTCCATTGATTCTGTTTGATTTCACTCGCTTGGATGAAAATATGAAATATAGAGACGATGTTTGTGTCCTGCCCGATCGTCACATGTCTTTTGTTCGCGGAGGTCCTCGACGAAATTTGAGGGCCATCGTCGTGTGGGCGGACGAACATTATGCGGTTTTTGCCTTGCTGACCAACGGCGCGTGGTTTTACTTTGATGGCAATCAAACGCATCCTTACAAAATCGGACCCTGGGAAAAATTGCTGCGACACGATTACGACGAGGACGAACATATCATTTCTCCCATTAGGAATTCCAAATTGTATGTTTACTAAGGAATTAAAGTTACCTAAATTGATTACATTGATTACATTGATTAAGCGGTCATTTTTTGGGGAACATTTCGGTCAGCATTGTTTTGGCCTTCTTGACGGCCGGTGAAATGTCATATTCGGACCCAAAATAAATGCCGAATAGGAAACCGATTATCAATCTTAACATATTTCTTTTCCAGAGGAAAAGTTACAAAGTTACAACACGCCACGCGGTTTTTCATCCCGTTAGATAAATGACACCAAGACGATCGAACGCATCGAGGAGGAGTCCCCGTCGTCAGAAAATCAGAGTCAAATTGAGAAGATCCACCGACAAAAGGAAAAAATTTGACGTTGTCATCCAGAAACCCGGCGGACGCCGTAAGTTGGTGCGTTTCGGTGCGAGGGGGTATTCGGATTACACAAAACACAAAAATCCAGAGCGCAAGAAAAGGTATCTTGCGAGGCACAAAAAAAATGAAGATTGGACAATTAAAGGGATTGAAACTGCGGGGTTCTGGGCCCGTTGGATTCTTTGGGGTGAGCCCACGATCAGAGGTTCCATACGACACCTTGTAAAAGTTAAACCCAGTTTACAAATCACTTACGGTCGCGATTGAATTTCAATGCAAAACAAAAATCTTCTTGGGTAGAATAAATGTCCTCACCAATACTCAATAATCTTGACACAATTGATCAACAACCCATGGAGAAACCGATGAGTCCGCCTCTGTTGGGCGGTGGACGTCGCCGCCGCAGATCGAAGAAAAAACGAAAGCGTAGCACGCGCAAGGGTCAAAGAAGAAAAACTGCCCGGCGAGCGTACGTTTCTGTTAGGAAGCGCCGCCGTCGCAGTCGCGGTGGTAGCCGTTGTCGAAAGCGTAGCACGCGCAAGGGTCAAATAAGAAAAACTGCCCGGCGAGCGTACGTTTCTGGTGGGAAGCGTAGCACGCGCAAGGGTCAAATGAGAAAAACTGCCCGGCGAGCGTACGTTTCTGGTGGTAGCCGTTGTTGCGGCGGTCGCAGCAAACGCAAACGCAGTCGCAGTCGCAGTCGCAAACGCAGTCGCAAACGCAGTCGCAAACGCAGTCGCAAACGCAGTCGCAGTCGCAAACGCAGTCGCGGCGGAAAGGCGACAAAGAGGAAAAGCCCTCGGATGACCCCCAAACAAAAGGCGCGCATGCGGTTGCGCGTGATGGGGCATATGTGTCCGAACGGCAAACTGAAGGAGCCCATTAAAACAAAATCCGGATACCGCATCTGCAGCAAAAAACGCGGGCGTCCCAAAGGATCCAAGGATAAGAAGAAGAGGAAGTCCAAGAAGAAGTCCAAGAAGAAGTCCAAGAAGAAGTCCAAGAAGAAGTCCAAGTCGCCGAAACGCCGCAGATCGACCCGCAAGAAGTCGGCTCCGAAGAGATTGATCGAAGAGATGTAATTGATTACATTGGTTACATTGGTTACATTGGTTAAATAAATTAATTAATAAAGATCGCCGAATGACTTCACACCGATCAAAATTGTATCAAAAACTTTCCCTGTTGCTGACCGATTCGTCACAGGAAACTCGAAACGAAAATTCGACGATGGAGAAGTGGTCCGTTTCTTCGCTCATAAACAAGCTTCCCCTTCTGATGGGTGCGATAGAGGAATTCAACAGAACTTTGCGCATGAGCGGCGCAGGAAAAAAAGAAATTTTGTTGGATTTCCTGCGAGATCATATTACCAAAACCAAAGACCCCGGAGACGCCACCGCATTGTTTTTCGTTGACAACGTTTTGCCGCCGTTGATTGATATGGTCAATGCCGTTGATAAGAGAGAAGCCATCATTGCCGTTCGGAAGTGCACATGGTGCTTTCCTCGCTAATTGTTCGCATTCCAATGGAAACATGCAGTCGTATTTTTATACAGTATTCAGTATAAAAACAAGTCAACAGAAGTCAACCGATTCGTCTTATTGCGAACATCGCGCTCAATTGTGAATAGGGATTTGCTGGTTCCGGGCTGGGATTTTCCGACAATACGGTGTCAAAAACTGTTCCGTCGGGAAGGTGGACGCTAAATCGTAGGTTGTCATTGGGTTTGAATTTAACCGTCATGCTTTGGCCGTCGCTGTTGATTTTGATAAACGGGGTTGATCCAGGATTATTTACATCGTCAATGGCGGCTCTAAATAACATTCTTCTTGAATTGGGATTGTTTGAATAAATATTGATTGAATTGCCCCCGGAAGGCGAAGTCACGTTTTCCAATTGGACATAAACATAGGGATAAAATGCAATTCTGCCACCGTTGCCGCCCAGAACTGGAGCATTTGGCAATACCAAATTAATCAAAGTGATTTCGTAGCACACCATCTCTTGCTGCGATACCATTGATCCCGAATACAAAAGTGGCATTTCGTTGTCATAGTTTGTTCCCATCATCACGGCCAGTTGGTTTGCTGTTGGTGCGGAACCACTATTCAAATTTGGTTGAAGCAAATTCAAAGGGAGTGGGGCAGTGAAAGCACGCGAAACGACGCCTGAATTAATATAAAAGTAAGGAGATGGCATTTCACCCAATTGAAGCTCGGCATTTGCACCACCGGCACCACCAAGAGTAACGGGAGAACCATCGGGCTCGACGATGGTGCATGTCAGATTACTCCCCGGCGCTCCTGATGTAATCTGCGAAATGTAAGACCCGGCCGGAAATGTGGTCGTGGCACCAACAGAATCCGTACACGATAGTGCCAATCTTCCGATGTCGGCGGCGCTTACGACATAATAAGGGGGGTTGCGGGGGGCTGGAGAAAAATACACCTCAAATTCATTAGAGCCTGCTACGTAGTCACCTTCACATGGTTCTGGGGCGGCAGAAAAAATTGCGTCGAACGTCGTGTATTGGGAATTTAAAGGTCGGTCAAGGGTTGCCGTCCTTGATTTACCGTCGTAAGAAATGATGGTTCTTATTTCTCCGGGCATTCCTACGTTCTCGGATGGTCGTAGGACAATATACATATCATTGTAATATCCGTCCTCGCCGCTGGCACTGCCGAAAAATGCCGGTCCCGAATTCCCGGACGGAAAAACAATGGTGCGAGACCCGCGGGCGACCGACTCCGTCAATAATCCATTAAAATGGGCATAACGAAGAATTTGTCTGCTTTCGCGAGGGGGGATAATCATTGCTGTGAAATTGTTGGTTCCAACATCGAGAGGTGGATCAACCGTAATGGTTCTGGTAACATAATCGTATGATGTTATGACTCCTTCTATTTCTGTTGTTGGATTTCCAATTATTGGGTCCGATATGATCGCGTCTCCCGCGGCGCCCGTTGAGTCGGCCGCCGGAGCCGTGAGACACAATTTCATTCCCACGTAGGCATTGTTGTATAGTGCTTGTTCTCCCGTTGGAAACATTACCAAACTGGCGCGGGGGGTCGCAGTATTTGCTTGGAAATCGGCGGCAAAAGGTCGAGCTAGACCTCCATGGAATTCAACATTCGTCACCGTGCCAGTCGGCAGAAGAACACCCTCGGGATACAGCCCGTTTTGTCCGTCCGAAAATTGGGGAGAAATAAAAATCTGCCTGTTGAGGGAAGCTACATCGTCCTCGTATGATATTCCAACCACCGTCGTCGTTGGCATCAACGGCACTGTGATGTCTGGAACACCAGCACCTCCCGTCACGGTGAACGAGCCCGTGACGCGAGCGCCCACGTTGACCATGCAGTCACAGTTGGTTAATAAATCTGCTGGGACTGCTGGGGGGGACGATATACTATGACATGCAGTATTGTCCGTCACAGTTCCAATCTGTGTCAGAAGCAAATCTTTGTAAGCAATGCTTCCGTCAGCGCCGGGAATTCCAGATACAACCACTTCTTTGTACATCTGCGAGCCAAAAAACGGTTCAATGAAATCTCCGATTTTGAGCGATGGCATTCCGCTACCCAACAAGCCTGGCGCATCTTCCCCTATGAAAAAAGTTGTTCTGGAAGGATTCAAAGGATACAATTCAGCAGCGTCTGCCGCTGATGCGGGGTTATCCAAATTGGTATCAACTTGCGTCACAATCAAAAAAGCCGGTTCGTCTGTCCCTACTGCTGGATTGTTGGTGATCGAAACGCAATCTCCCGGCCGATAATTGTCTCCTCCCGCAACTATTGACACGCTCTGCACAAATCCACCGGGTTGGGGAGTGCCCGTGTAAACGTCGTCAACCGTTACCGTCAATCCTGTTCCACCGCTACGGCCATGTGCTCTGGTGAGTAGGACGGTGGCGGCAGCTGCATATCCGCGCCCTCCCAGATACACAATAACCTGCGTGGCGGGACCGGTATTCGTGGAATGCCTCGTGGAAGTGAGTCCGAGCAATGCGTAGTCTCCGGGCGGGTCAATTCGTATGGACAAGTTGTCTCCAATTTCCCATCGAGTTATCGGCCCGGTGGTCGGACGGGAAAGAACCGTTTCTTGCAGACCTGCGGCGGCCGCCCCGCTAACGGCCGGTTGGCCGGTGAGATCAAGTGTCACCAAATGGGCATCTCCGTCGTAACTTTCTATTTTTCGGTATTGACCCTTGCTTTCGTTGATTAAATATTTTCCAGTATATGCTTGATCTGCATCGGACCCAAATTGGACAAAAATCTCACCGCTCTGGGATGGAATGACCGTGTTGGGAGCGGCGGCTTCGTCTGTTATTCCCGGCCGGGTCATGGTCTGGATGTAAAAAGGCACCGTCGTGAAACCGTTGACCGGAATTTGCAAGGGTGAATCCAAAATAATTTTGGCAACCCCGTGACCGACGTATTCGTAACTCAGAATTCTTGCTTTATTATTCAAAATGGCCAAGGCATCTGCTGCCGGCGGAAGGGCAGAATAAGGATTGTATTGAGCAATAATGCACCCGTTATAGGCGCCAATTTGCTGCAACAGCCAACAAACCTGGGGGCGATTGGGAGGCGCGGGTTGCGATGAGGGCACGTACTGTTTTACGTAAAACGATCTGTTGTCACTGGAGGGGTCAAAAAGAAGCACCGTTGCGACGACCGTTTCCCTCTGCCTGCTCAGTTGTGTGGTGGACACTTGTCCTATATTTTTGACCACCGTGGATGGTACTCCTGTGAATGTTTGGACAAATCCCGCAATGTCAGCGAATTCATTCAATGTGTATAAGTTCCACGGTGCCTGGGTCTCCCCCGGAACGATATTTGCTTGCATGGAAACTGCATCGGCCATTGCCAAGGGATCTGTTTGTGCGGCGCGCGCAAACTGCACTTCGAATTCGCCTGGGCTGGGAAATTTTTTTCGATCACGATAGGTTGAATCTATCTCAATGTAATTGGTTGGATTCATCTTCTTTTTTCTAAAGACTTTTATAATTTAAACCGACACCGCAAAATTACAAAAATTACAAAAAATCTCGGCGTCACCGATTCAACGCGAGGAGCAAACCGCCAACAACCGCGAGGTTGGCCGTGAAGCCCAGCATCCGAGTGGGACGAGGCCAAATTTTGAATAAAAGAGTAACCAAAATGGTAAAAAGCAGGAGCGCTGTTAAGGCCGTCCGGCGCAAATGCATGGCCGGCGGACAATTGACCGCCGCTGCAATGACTGTGAGAGATGCCACAACCTCCACGATTCCGGCCAAAAAGTTAAGGCCTTGAGAGGCGTCGCCGGTTAATCCCAACTTCTGAAGCTTTTTCTTCTCTTTTGCGCCACCGGAAGCAATCTTGTTGACGCCGCTGTAAAGAAACATCAAAACTAGCAATATTTCGGCCACATTTTGTTGGCCCGCGTGACGTGTCATTTGCTTACTTTACTTACTTTACTTACGGCTGGAAAAAATTCTATTTTTCCAGTCCAAGCAATAAAAGCGCCAGTACCGCGCCAACAAACACGACGATACCAGCAGCCCGGGAACGAGGAATTGAAAAGTTTTCAAAGTTTTCGCGCAAAATTTGCGAGGACAGCGGGACTTTCCTCGCGCCGCCTCGAGCGGTCATGCACGGCCCGCCTCCCAAGCTTCCATTGCAACGGGAGCCGGTGGTTTCCAGCGTGCCGCGGGTCGAAGCGCCGGGGACGCCAGACCAGCTTCCGACGCTCATCAAATCGTAGGGCGGAATCGCACCCAGGGGCCACGTTCTTCTCAAATTTTCTAGACGATTGTTCGGTAACATTATTTCATAAGGTTCTCCCATTTTACTTTTACCAATGTAAAAGCAAAATTAAAGTAAAAAGGATTCTTCACGAAAAAAATGCATGCAGTGAGGAAGTTAAAATATAAAACAAATAAGTTAAAATATAAAAGAAACATGCCAATGTTCAAAATATACGAAGACAAACCCGACAAACCCGCGTCTGCCAGGCGCTTGTTTGAATCTCCACCAAAAAAAAGGAAAAGATCTCCCGCGAAATCTCCCCGCAAACGGAAATCTCCCAGCAAACGGAAATCGGCGGGTGAAAAAGCATACTTAAAGTTGTTGGGTAGGAAATCTCGATCCAAATACACAAGGGGAACATTGAAATACAAAAAAGAGATGCTCACGGGCGATTTGAATTGGTACACGAAACTCCTTGATTCAATGAAGGTTAATCAATGGAATGCTGCTAAGGTGAAAGGTTACAGACGTGATAAAAAAATCATACAAGCGGAAGCAAAGCGAGTTGAATTAATGCAAAGACGCGAAGATCGGGAGAAGAAAAGGAAGCGTGACGTTCTCAGGAAAATGAGATGAACGGTCCAATTTTCATACACACACACTTGGTCACAAGGTTACAAAGCATGAAAATTACATTATTACATTACTACATTATTACATTGTTACATTATTACATTATTACATTGTTTATATGGCCATGTATCCGAACAATGCCGATATTTGTTTGTAGGGATTGGCCGGTTCGGGTGGGAAATTTTCTTGTTGAATTGTTTTAAATATTTCACCATTTGGCAATCGAATGGTCATTTTTAACGCATCGCTTGGTCTCATTTTTATGGTCAACCGTTGGGCGCCGCCGGTCAATCGAATAAATGGGACAAAATTTGGATCATTGATGTCCGTTATTGCAACACGAAACGTAGCTTTTCGAGAGTTCGGATTGTTTGAATATAAATTTATTTGGCGCGAGGAGGACGAATCCGTGACGTTTTCCAGTTCAACATACAAATAGGGATAAAACGCGATTTTTCCGCCTGATCCTTCACGTCCGAGGATCGGTGCGTTTGGCAAAATCAAATTGAGCAGATAGATCATGAAACATCGACTTTGTTGCTCGCTGGTGGTGCTCACCGTTGAAGTCATCGAGGAGGCGCCTTCGTATGAAACAGAATTGGAAACGGCCTGGCGTGCGAAAACGACCTGGGGGCGTCCAAAATGAAGCGGCAGTGGACTACTGAAATTTTCTGTCGTTGTTGCTGAATAAATTTCAAATTGAGATCCCTGCCGGGCGCCAAGGACAAGGACGGCGTTATTTGCCACAGCGCCGCCCAGCGATACCAATCTGCCATCCGGCCCGCTAAGAATCAAATCTAAATTATTTCCTCCGGCGGTTATGGTCGATGATCTCACGTAGGTTCCCGTTGGCAAAACCACGGGCGTTCCCGCGGGAGATTCCAAGGATGTGACCACTCGACCGGCAAGCAGCTCAGTCGTTCCGTCCGTGGTAGTGAACGATCCGTCCGGTGCTGTAGAGTTTATTGAACCTGTCACAACCACGGGCGGGCCGCTGCCGCCCGAGCCTCGAAAAACAACCGGGCCCGGTTGCCACGGCAATAATTCCCACGGAAAATCGACGCCGGCGGTTTTGGATTTGGCGTCATAGCTCGTAATCAATCGCGTTTGGTAACGTCCCGCATCATCGCCCACCGTCACATACAGACCAATATAATCGCCATTGCACGTGCTTGCTCTGCCTTCGAAGGGTGGAGCAGATGGAAGATCCGGAAACGTTACCGTTGCCGAACCAGCAAGGATATCGCGCGTCAAAAGTCCGGTGTACCGTGCATATCGCAAAATTTGACGCGATTCGCGCGGCGGCAGCAACGTGACAGTGTTTGCCGTGTCAAATAGCGATGAATCAAGGGGAGGATCCACGGTGAATTGTCGTTGAGACGGGTCAAAACTCGTAATTCGACCGCGAGCGATAAATGATGGATTGCCCGTTTGAACCCACGTTACCCCGCGTCCGACGATTTGAAATCCAAGATACGCATTGGAGTATTGGGGGACGCAACTCAACACATTGCCCTGGGGTAGTGGTGCAGTGACGAAATCGTTGATCACCATGGTGCTGCCATCAGAAGCCGCGGTCATTTGAATGGAAAATTTCTTGCCTGCTCCTCCTTGAATGGAAAACGCGACATTATTTGTGCTCGGCAGCGGAACTCCTTGGGCATCCACTTGGGATGACAAATGAATCTGGCCAGTTGCGAATGTAATTCCAACGACTGTGGCATCGTTGGAAAGTTGAAGAGGACTTTCGGCCAGAGTTCTAATTTTGTCACCCACATTTATTCCCAACAGCAATTCGGTTGTCGCCGAGAGAGTGGCGGGGACGCCTGCTGTCTGAGCCACAAAATTTCCAGTTCCTCGATTGCTGTACACATTTCCTCTTCCAATATCAACAAACATTCCGGGTTTCATCGAACCACTTTTGAGGCGAAAACTCGAATGCGACGGTCGGCGAAGGTAATTGTTTTCAGCCAGTCGCACCGTTTGGAAAAAAATTTGGTCACCAATTTCCAAAGTACCGGCGGTGACCGGTGACAAATTTGTTACAGTGTAGGTTGATTGGGTGGCAGGCGGCACCGCAGGTGTGGATTCGACAACGGTACCCGTCGCACCCCTCAAAATTATTCCCGACACCAATATTGCGGGCGTTCCTCTGTATGGTCCTTGGATGAAAATGCCATCGCCCACAGGCACGCACCCCGCTTGAGCCGTGAAGGTGAACGTGGAAACGGGTGCGACGTACTGAACGGTTAGGATTCCCGACTCGCCCCTCAACCCCCCTTGCTCGGAATCCCAGCCAATGAGTGGATAACTTCCAGGCGGTTTCAATCTAATGGATAAGGCATCATAGGGTTCCCACGCAGTTTCGTTCGCATTTTGATAAGACAGCAGCTTCAAGGTTCCGTCATAACTTTGGATTTTTCGATATTGCTGCCGCGAGTCGTTGCTCAAATATCGATCGACGTAGGCATTATTTGCATCCGAACCATAAGGCACAAAAAGTTCCCCGCTCACCGGAGGCACCGTCGTTAAAGTCGTCGGGGCGGGTGCGGGGGGGGTGGCACCAGCAATGCTTGATACGTTGGCTTTTCCCATTGTGAAAATGCTATATACCTCCGATGGTGCAATTGCCCCACCGTCGGGTATGAATTCTAGAAAAGCATCGACGATAATATTGGCTTGACCTTGACCAATCGGCGTGTATTGGAGAATTCTAACGGTGTTATTTATAGTAAAATTCTCCACTGCTACATCATCGGCCGTCGGACCTGTTACTCGCGCCTCGTACGGTTGATGAGATGAAATCAAACACCCATTATAATGCCCTAATTCGCGGGACAAGATATCATCGACCGCCTGTTGGATGACCAACTCCCTCCCCGATCCTCCAATCAAACGCACGCGAATTTGCAACACATCTCGGGTGACATTATCATTGGGCCCGTTTCCCGCGACCGTTTGAGTCGCCGTTTGGCCAAGAGTCTGGTTTGCCGAGCCTATCGATGGAATGGCTAAGTCGTTCAAGGCATAATTATTCCAAGAAAAAAGTGTATTGGGTGCCGGCACTATGCTTGATCCAAGAGCAACAGGATCGCGCATGTGAAGGGGGTTGTTGCTTACGCCCGTTGAAAAAGGAACGACGAATTGGGCAGCGTTGGGATATTTCTTCCTGTCGCGATAACCCGAATCAAATTCTAAATATCGGAGTGCCATTGTGGTCCTGTTTGTTTTACTTAACTTACTTAATTTATTCCTCTAACTATGCGTTGGTTGCACGGACATTACATCGTTACGGTCAAATTTAAAGTTACTGTCAAATTTAAAGTTAAATCGATGTAAATAAATGACAAAAACATCAACGTGGGAATCTGCCGTTACGGTCGGTATCATTGCCCTATCTGCATTGGCGAATCTCGCATTGGTTTCCGCGACTCGATTGCACATTCGTCCTAATAACGAGGAACCGATGAATCTAATCAATGTAGGCAATGTAGGCAATGTAGGCAATGTAGGCAATGTAGGCAATGTAGGCAATGTAGGCAATGTAGGCAATGTAGGCAATGTAGGCAATGTAGGCAAAAAAGAAACAGCGCCGGAGGGAGAAGCACGCCGAGAAGCGAGGTCTACACCACAAACCGGGGGCTGCCGTCTCTCCCGGGACTGCGGCAAGGGGGAGGATTGCACGGGGTCTGTTTGGGATAGAATTTTAAAGAAAGGCGCGTGCACAAAAACCGTCATCGATGCCGAGACTGAGCCGGTTGTGACTGAGCGTGAAGAACGAGATGGAGAAACAAAAGTGCGAACAACATCGGAAGAGCCATCTGAAAAAGGAAAAGCGAGGTCTACACCACAAACCGGGGGCTGCCGTCGCTCCCGGGACTGTGGAGAGGGGGAGGATTGCACGGGGTCTGTTTGGGATAGAATTTTAAAGAAAGGCGCGTGCACAAAAACCGTCATCGATGCCGAGCCTGAGCCGGTTGTGACTGAGCCCTCTGCTAGGGAGGCTGCGGAAGATGAAGCCTCCCTAGCAGAGGCTGCGGAGGCATGGCAACAAGGACAAGATGCAGTTATTGCTGCATGGGAACAAGAGTGTCCAAAATTATCAAACGATGAGTGTGAAAAAACAAAGCAATGTGAAAAACGAGATGGCAAATGCACAGTCAACAAACCACAAATTATATATACGATGAACCTGAACCCTGTGCCGACGACTGAAGAACGAGCACGAGCACGAGCACGAAAAGAACGAGCACGAGAAGAACGAGCACGAAAAGAACGAGCACGAAAAGAACGAGCACGAGAAGAACGAGCACGAAAAGAACGAGCACGAGAAGAACGAAAAGCAGAAGCAAAAGAAAACCTAGAGAGCGCGGCCGGCGCCCTGGGGCTTACACTAGAGCCGGGGCCTCCAAAAATCCCAAGAACAGTTCATGCTTATCCGGCTCGTCCGGCCGATGGTGACGATTACTCGGGGAGCGGTGACCCTATCCGAAAACGACGCAATGGTCAAAATAATGATTCAGTTTAAGTGCAAAGACGAGAAATATAAAAGAGGTAAAACAAAATGAGCAATCCTGATCAATACATTGAACTTTGCTCAGCCCACAGAGACCGCGTCACATATCCCCAAGCAAGCGACTTCGAAGTGACCTTGTCGGCGGATGGCAATATGACACCGATCAATTTCATCGATGGCATATCCAATCAAGCCGTTGTCGTTCCTGCCGCACCCACCGGGTCAATTCCAGACCCGTGGAATTTATACGTCCTAAATTCATGGCAGCATGCGTATTTCGATAATGCGACCGACGGGCGTGTAAGCGTTCCCGAATCCCAAACGGTTGAACTTCGCGTTCAACTTCTCACACAGTCGTCCGACAAAACGAGTTTTTACGTTCAAGGCATCATCGATTCGAGACCGTCTGCCGTCGGGAACAGTCAAGAAGCAAATATTTTGTTACAAAGTCCTGGAGCCTACGATGGAGCCATTATTTCACAAAGGAGTATTTTTTCAAACGCTGCCCCCACAAACAATCAATCAACGATTCGTTCTTCGACTTTTGTTGGAAATAATACCATGTTAATAGTGGTTGAAACTCCCTTGTTGTCATTCTTAACAACGACCAATTTTTTCATACAAACAATGACTCGACCAGGGGTGGCTGATGCGGCTGGCGTTATTCCACCGTCCACGGGACAGATTTTCGTTCCCGGCGGCGTCGACATGGACAATGCCTACGAGGACTGGTACATTGTCAATGAAACCAGGAACGATTGGCAGAAAATAACACAGTACGATGGCTTTTCTCACCTCATAACGCTCGAAACTGATGTCCCCCTTTGGAGATCTTGGGATTCGGTTTCCATCAGAGTCGCACCTCCCGGTGAGAGTTTTGCGGTGGGAATAGATGATGACAATGTTGATATGCTACCATCGCCATTGAATCCATCGGGAGGCGCCACCAAAACAATTTTTCACATTTCACATTTGCCCCAGAAAAATACACCGGCCGGCCAAGCCACCGTCATCGGCGGGACGCCCCCGGCACGGTCTTGTCGACCGGGCGACTATCTCGAAATTTTGTTTGGATCAGCCACATCGTTCGAATTCGCGAACCAAACCGCAGCAATAGGCGCAACCACAATGACCTTCGCACTGCAGGCGCAACTCGTGGGATTGAACGTCGGTGATCAAATTGTCGGATTAATTCCCGAAACCGTCGACAAATTAGGAACCGGAACGAGAATAACGGCATTCAACAACACAACAATTACTTTTCAACCTCCTTTGTCAGCGGCGATCGTCGCCGCCGATCAATTTGCAATACAGGGTGGCGGCGCCAAATATTTTTCGGTCCTAGTTGACTCCACCAACACCAGCACCAACCAAATTCTTCTCGATGTGAATTCCCGACCCCCGTTCGACAACGCATACGCTGGCATGAAAGTTCTATGGCCCACAGGGTCTTCCACAAATTTCATTGCTGGATTTTTATCCGTTGATAGAACTGGAACGGTCTTGCCTTTGGCGGTCGGTCAGGGCTCTGCAAATGACCCAGCCACCGCTCCCTGCATCGTCACGGGATACAATTCTGCAACTGGAATATTGTCAATTGACCCCCCAATGCCCGCCGCTCCAGGTCCCAACAATGCGGCGGGCGATTGTTCCCTGATGATTATTCCCTTCAGGGAAACTAGAAAAATATCTAAATATGTTCAATTTACCGGCGTGGCCGAAGCGATCACGGAAACAACGATTGTGCTGCCATCCCGCAGTATCGCTCCTTATGTGGGCGAAGCAAGCAAAAGGAACGGTCACTACAATAAACTCTACATATCAATTACCAATTATCAATCCGGAGGCGCCGGCCCCGCTGTGCCAGAATTTCAAACCAGAACAGTGGTTCGATATGATGCAGCGACACGGCTCGTTACGTTTTCGGAACCCATTAATTTGACTGGTTTGACCGCCAATCCATCATTTGAAATTAATTGCGGTGAAGTGGCGGAAGCTTTCACCTCTCCCATTTCAATTGGAACCATCACAGGATTTAATCCGGCCGCCCCGCCAGCCGCCAATGCCCGGTCTCCCGCCAGATATCAGTCCACCAGTCAAATCATGAGAACACAAATTGATAATAACAGCCCCCTATTGTATTCGGGATCAATTGTTTCTCAGCAGTCTGCCGTGTGCTATTCCATTAGATTGGTCAATTTGATCATTCCAAATGCTCCAATCCTGGGAGGTCTCGGCGGAAGAATCGCATTTTATCCTTATTTATATGTCAGACTCACACATAATATGTCATCCCCGTCTCGAGGCAATCCAACTTCTTTCTCTTCCAACAACCCGAACGCCAAATACCAGACTTTTAGAGTTCCCATCGATGATATTCCCGATCCCATTCAATCAAATTTTATAAAACTCAATTCAAATTATCAAACGGTCGCAGTTAAATTTAGACCCAATGACGCTCTCAGAGTTTCCGTGCATTTGCCGAATGGCGACCTCTTTAGAACAGTGCTTCATGAAAATTGCCCTCCCTCCATTCCGAACGAGCTCGCACAAATTTCTTACTGTTTTTCAATTAAACGATCAAACTAACAATTAAAAATATTAAACTATTAAACTATTAAACTATTTCGATACCAAAAACGTAACGCATGTAACGCATGTAACGCAGTATCGAAATTGAATTTTAACGTTGGTATCTTTTGGTTAGGAAGACAAACGTCAGAGCCGCCGCAGCATAAACAAAACTACCCCACGCCATGTCCAGAAGAGCCAAACGGAAGTTCCATCTGGAAAAAATTCCGCCGTTCGTGAGATCGAAAATTCCATAAACAACCAGTCCAAATAATAAACCCCACCGCAGAGCACTTCCAGTATCAACTGAACGCGGAAGGACAAAGACAAATAATCCCACGATCATTAGAACATATGCGCCGACGATCGATGCCATATTTGCTTCCAAATCGCTTCCTTGTATTTTTTTCACCAATGTTTTGTACTTTGGGCCCATGTAGAACAGAATCCACATGAGATCTGCAGCTGTTAAGATCGCAGCTGAAATAGCATAACGGGTGGTTTTATCCATTTATTTAAGCAAAGACATCAAATTCTTCTTTTTCTTCTTCTTCTTCTTCTTCTTTTTGTTTGGTTGATGGACGAATCCTCCCTCGCCGTCGACCTCGACCTCGACTTCCTTTGCTGCCTTTGCTTCCTTGGCTTCCTTGGCTTCCTTGGCTTCCTTGGCTTCCTTGGCTTCCTTGGCTTCCTTAGCTTCCTTGGCTTTCTTGGCTTCCTTAGCTTCCTTAGCTTCCTTGGCTTCCTTAGCTTCCTTGGCTTCCTTAGCTTCCTTAGCTTCCTTGGCTTCCTTAGCTTCCTTAGCTTCCTTGGCTGCCTTGGCTTCCTTAGCTGCCTTGGCTTCCTTGGCTTCCTTGGCTGCCTTGGCTGCCTTGGCTTCCTCGACTTCCTTTGCAGCCTTGGCTTCCTTGGCTTCCTTGGCTTCCTTGGCTTCCCTGGCTGCCTTGGCTTCCTTTGCTACCTTGGCTGCCGTTGCTGCCTTGGCTGCCTTGGCTGCCGTTGCTGCTCGACGTCTTTCAATTTTCTTTTGTCCGTAATTTTGCCAAGCATTCGCAGACGGAACTGTGCGCGTCGCCACAGGTGGTTCTTGGGTGTGTCGCGGCAAAAACTTAAATTTGCGCAGCATTGAACGAGCTGGCGGTGGAGCTTTCTTTGCGGGTGCCATGACAATTCCGACGTGTTGGGCGTTAACTTTGCTTTGACGATAACGATTTGTTCTACTCCGTTTTTGGATTGCATCCCTGCTGCGATTAGCAGCTCTGACGGATCGCCAGTTGGGAAATGACGGCTTGACTTTGGTGCCCGTCGATGAAGCAAGCGCCATGCTTTTCGCGGAGACCGCTCTGTCCCGCGATCGCGAAGTTGCGATTAATTTGTTCATAACATGCAATGGTAATGGCATTTATCAATGCAAAAATAAAATCGATTTGGCACTGTGTTGGATATTAATAACAAAACAAGGCATAAGAATGATTAATAGTAAGTTAGTGATTTCAGAAAAAAACAGGCTAAAAACTCTAGAACGCGAGTTGACGAGTTACATAAGATTGAATTCAAACTCCATTGTTCGCCTTCGAGGCGCCACCACCAACGTTGATCACAATCGATTAAAAATGAAGAAATTGAAGGCCGAAAATGAAAAATTGTCGGCCCAACTGAAAGACATTCGGACAAGAATGGACGGCGTGGCGCGGGGAGATTTCAACAAAGAATTGCGCGAAGAAGCTCGACGAGACACTGAAACAAGCCGCTCAAAATTTGAAGAAAAGAGAGCCTTGAAAATACGAGAATCAAAGATTAAGGCTCAACAATCAAAAGAAAGCAGAGCATATTACGATCGAGGTCGCCAGTCGGCCCGAAAGGAACGGTACGACAAACGCTCTGCGGATCGCGGATATTCTTATTTTTGCAGAGTTTTGTCGAGCATTCCATCGTACATGAAAAGCAATCTTGAAACGATGCCGAACAACAAAGGTTACATTTGGAGAGGAGTTCAATTGTTCGGGCACATGCCTCCCGAAGAAACAGGCGAATACATTTTGTTCGAGAAGCAAAAAGGCGAGCTGATGATACACAAATGGACGAATGGCTGGTTGCGTTACACAAAATCAACCAAACCAAGAAACGGCAAAGCTATTAAGCTTTACACTGATTTTTTCGAAAAAAGAGAAGACAAACGCGTTCTAATCAATAGGATAAAGCACGACCCAGACGCTCAAAATGGACGCAATGGACACGATGGACGCAATGGGCGCAATGGACATAATGGACGCAATGGACGCAATGGACGCAATGGACACAATGGACGCCATGGACACAATGGGCGCAATGGACGCCATGGACACAATGGGCGCAATGGACACAATGGGCGTAATGGGCGCAATGGACACAAAATGAAAATGACACCGGATGAAAAGCGACGTCGAACGCGCCAGACCACAACGAGAAAAGAATCACGTCCTCAAAATCATGCCGTGACACGTCGAGAAGCGCCGAGTCGCCGCGGAAGACAAAACGCCAAAATCAACCAGCGGAATCGCCCACGAGGAAACACATCGGCAAAAGTCGACAAGGCCGAAGTTGACAAGGCCGTCCCTGCGCCCCTCAATAAACGTCCCGGACGCGGTCGACATAGAACATTGCCGGCGTGGATGACAAAAAAGACTGATTCACCGGCCGTCGTATCGTGACCTCTGATTTCTGAAATAACCCTCTGATCGCCTTCGTCTCCATGTTTGCTTCCGTCGATCATTTGCTGGCGAATTTACCACATTGAACCGGTGCGTGTCCTCGCGTCTGTCTCGTTGAGGTGGCGATCGATTTAATCCCCCAGCGTTGGACCACGCTGTCCTATTCGGTGCAATAGGCGTCAAATTGAGTTCAATATTTCTTCTTCTATTTCGAACGAGTCTAGGTCCTCTCCTTGTGGCTCGCGTTCTTCTTCTCCACGGCAAGTTTTCTTCATTGGTGTCGGGAATCAGAACTTCCTTGTAAGATGCTATCGGCGCTCGACAAAGCGGACAGTTTCTCAAATTGTTGTTCGTGCGACTGGAATTGAGAATACTTTTCAATTTGGAATCGCACAAGCGGCATATTTTGTGACCGCACGAAAGGGTGACATCGCGCTCGTTCAGACATGACCAACAAATTGGGCATTCCGTCTTGGTTTCCGTGTTGGTTACCGTGTTGGTTTCCGTCTTGGTTTCCGTGTTGGTTTCCGTCTTGGTTTCCAATGCATCGTTATATTTATTGCCCTGTTTCAACTTGTACTCAATTAATTGATCGTCCATATCGTCTCTTTTATCTAAACGCCTTTCGTTACATTCGTTACATTCGTTACATTCGTCACATTCGTTACATTCGTTACATTCGTTACATTCGTTACATTCGTTACATTCGTCACCCCTTCCAATTGGACGGCACAAAGCCAGTGCGTGTTTTTGAAACATATGCTCTAATCTTTTCGATTTCATCTGCATTTTCTCTTGGCGTAATCATCCAATGAAGGTCGTGGTTGCAGAGTTTAGTGCAACTTTCACTGCTTTTACAGTTGTGAATCTGAAACCGCGAACAGCGTTTCATGTGATCAATATTGGCGATGGGTGAAGCAAAAGACAATCTGGCCTTTAGGGAATTAGGAACAGCGGCGAAGCCGCCGCATTGCGAAGCAACCGGGTTAAACATAAATCTGAACATTTTACTTAGAAAGGAAAAATAGTTGTTTGAATCGTCACATTCGTCACATTCGTTACATTCGTTAAAGACATGCGGCAAATGATAAAATGGATACGAAAACATCCAACGACGATTCCACGCGAGCCTTGACCAACCACCTTAACTGTCCAATTTGCACAAATTTATTTTTCAAACCAACATTTTTTGAATGCGGTCACACAATGTGTCTGCTGTGCCATTACAACATAGACAAAAACAGCGAGAGCAAAACTTATGAATTGCCAATTTTCAAATGTCCACAGTGTCGATCGACTTCAATTATACCATGGAACAAACGACCGCTCAACGTCACCTTGGATCAAATATGCGCACAACAACACCCCAAAGAATATGCTCGTTTGGCTGGAAGCTCTGAATCCGACCCGACATCGGACCGACCCGAAATTCCTCCCGGTCTCAACGACAAGCCTCAAACCGTCGACCTGAGCAAAATAGCATTGGATTCTAGGAAAGTAATAGCAAGGAAAACCTACGCAACCCTGTTTCCGTTGATTCTAAAAGCGGCTCACGAGGGAAAAACGTTTGTTTCAATTCGCGAAAAGTCAATCTTGAAATCTATCGAAATTTCATTGCAACCTTTATCTCAAATGTTTTTCAAGCACAATAACTTGCACAAAATAATGTGTTCGCCTGAGGAATGTACGTTGATGTTGTGCAAAACTTCGTCGAGATGGAGACGAGAAGTAATCAATGCCGATCACGTCGAAGACGAACCAGAAAATTCCGGGTCGTCGCAGGATCCTGCGACGCCTCCCCCGCCCGCAAGACGTCGACGAATCCTAATGAGGCGACCAATCGGGGCACGAGAGGAAAATGCGAGCGAAGCTTTTAGTCGCTTGAGTTCAATGATTAGACTCGATTACTAACCAATGTAACCAATGTAACCAATTCAAATTGTTACATTGGTTATAATAAAATGGAAAAACATAAATTTCTCAAACATTATGGTGTCATCGCCTTTTTTGTGTTGTTGCTTCTTTTGGTGGCGAAAGTTCTTAATTGCGGTTGCGTTGGTGGCACGTCGAAATATGGCACTGGTTTTGCCTGTGGTTGCGCGCGACGCCCTCCGTCGACTGAAGAATTCGGTTGGGATAGCATCTCAAGAGTTGGTGAATTCATCGGTGCGTCGGGCGTTTTGGCTGCCGATGCAGTAGCATCTGCCGCTGTTTGGGGGGCAGGGGAGACCATGGATGGCATAAGACATGCGGGGGCTGTGATACAGGGGAAACATGCAAAACCGGCGCATAAGCACTCTTTCTGGCTCTGGTAATTGCGTCATTGCGTCAGTGCGTCAACATTTTTATACATTTTGGAAACGTATAAAAATGACGTCATTTTGGGTAAATCAGGCGGGACATATTCGGAGACAGCAATTCGACCTTGTCTGCAAAACCGGCAACACTCAAAAAATTTTTGATGATGCTGTAACAGTCAGCTGTCAATCGAACGAGGTTGCACGTCAAAAGCACCTGCAAACACTCGATCGTGATCCATCCGACGCCGCTGGAATCGTGTTTGTCGATCAACAAGGTGGACGGTTTCAGATCGCCCTTTTCGGAAATGACAAAATAAGTGGAATTTCCTCGGTTGTGCAAGGACCCCAAAATTGAAGAATCGCCACGTTCAATTCCGGTTTCTTCTTTGAGTTCCCGAAGTGCACATTCCACAGTGCTTTCGCCTTTTTCTCGCGATCCTTTCGGCAAACCCCATAGCCGGCCTCGCGATTGAACAAGCAAAATATGACATGTGTCGTGTGATCTATGCAAAAACAGAACACCTCCCTTGATTCGGCTTTTTTTTTTATCATCCTCGTGCCTTTTGCACTGGTCATAGGGTTTGCATTTCAAAGAACAACGACAAGATTTGTTGCAGGTGATTTTGAACAGAGACTTATCTGTAACTTTGGTAACTTTGGTAGTCATTGTTTGTTGTAATTTATTGTTCACTAATTAAGTCAGATGAAACCATTCGATTTTGGTTTCATCTCCGCTCGCGCTGCAAGGATGTAGTTGTTTACTTTGGTTACTTTGGTTGCTTTAGTTACTTTGGTTTGGTCCATGTAAACAAACCCGTCCTTCCATCCTGGTAAAACACTCGCCCGTCAGGATTCATCCATGCATAACACCCCCTCGGCAACGTGCAATTTCTCAATAAAACAGAAACAACCAAGGAAGATTTTATGTTGTGTGCATTTTTGGCACTGGCAGATGATGACTTGACGGCTTTCATGTTTATTTTGCTCGAAGAAATAAATTGGTGAGCAAATTCGATTTCGTCATCGCAAGTTAAAGAAATGCTTTCTTAGAGAAAGCAAGTTGCGAGGACCCTCGTGGCTCAATTGGATAGAGCGTCGCCCTTCTATAATGAAATAATGACATAATGAAGGAAGGCGAAGGTTGTGGATTCGATTTCCACCGAGGGTACTTTGCGGTGACGTGTCCGAGTCGGTCCAAGGAGTTTGGCTTAAGACCAAATGTGATTTTTCACGCACGGGTTCGAATCCCGTCGTCACCAATTTGCCTCAGATCCAGTCTTTAAAATCGTCCCAAGCAGCCTTGGCAGCGTCACCCGTTGCATTGGCATACCACTTAGCATCCCTCCCCAATTGCTCTGCAATTGCTCCCGGACCGCTCAAAAATTGGTTCCAATCCCAATTTTCTTGGGTGTGGCATTTCTTGCATCCCCGCAACAGAACAAAAAGTGCCGCCACACACACGATAACCGCCAAAATCACACACAACTTTTTTTTGTTTTTTTTTGTGAGCATTCTTTATTCAACACATCATTTTTTTGTTACATTGGTATCAGACCTTCCTAGCTCAGTTGGTAGAGCGCTCGCCTTTTAAGCGAGTGGTCGCGGGTTCGAGCCCCGCGGAGGGTGTTTGCTTCGTGGCGCAGTGGTAGCGCGGTGGGCCCATAACCCACAGGTCGGTGGATCGAAACCACCCGAAGCAATCGAGCGAATTTGTCCGAGCGGTCTAAGGAGCGAGTCTCAAGAACTCGTGTGATTTTTCACGCGTGGGTTCGAATCCCACAGTTCGCACCATTTCTAACGCGATGTTACAAATGGTAACTTTTTTTTTTGTATTGGACTTAATAAAAAGAATGAGCAAAGTTAAAAAATTTCTCAGAGAACTTGATAAGCACATGGATAAAGCGGCGAAAATGGTAACGCCCCACCCGGAATACAAAGCCGTCTTGAAATGTTTAATGGTATTGCTGGTTTTGAGCATTCTCGCGAAGGCTTTGTGCCGTTCCCGCTTGGGACGGCTGCCGGTTATGCGCCAGTTGTGCGGTGCGGGAAGCAAGGGTGTAATTTACGTCCGACGCGTTGGAGATTCGACCGCAAACGTGTTGGCTCATCCAGTGGCGTCCGCTCGACGGGTGATTCGCCATCCCGTGCAGGCCGCGGACGCCGCCGCCAGAAGCTTGGACCCGTTTCGTTCTTGAATTCACACCATACCACCATACATAATGTAAATAGTTTGTTTACATTATCACATTATCACATTATCACATTATTTAAACTTGACCCAACCGTTATGCAACGCCTCCATCGCGCGATTGACCAATGTGGGAGGCGGCGAAAGTTCTCGATCGAACCCTGGACATTTTTGGCAGTGTGGCAGCCAAACGAGTGGCTTGTTTTTGAGGTACGGATGCGAGTGCTGCGAAGGAATGAGAGCGCCGCAAGAGCAGGTGACGAATTCCGACGTTCGTCGCACGGCGAAGCCCGTTGATGTTAAAATATCTATTACATGAAGTATGAATTGGTGATCGGCATCGTCTGACAATGGCAGGAAATTTACAAGCACTATTTCACTAGGACGAGAGTTTGTTTTTTTGCATACCTCTTTCCAATTGGCCGACAACGACGGATAGTCGTTGGAAAATCTTTTGTGCATTGAATCTATCCACGACGGATGCAAACTCATTGTCAATTCGATGACGTCTTTTACCGTGGCACACTTAGTCAATTTTTGCACGCTATTTGATGATGGATCTTTGAACATTGCACTTTCTTTTATATATGGTATCATTGCTCTAACTTAACTAACTTAACTAACTTAACTTGCTTGCTTGTTCGACTTCAATTCTCCCAGTTCTTCGGTCAAAAGTTGATCCAAATCGGATGATTCCATTGCATTGCCGTCCGACGGAACTTCCAATTCAACTTCCAATTCAACGTCAGTCGTCGACGGTTTGTGCGGCAGTCGCGCATGATCGCAAATCGCGCGAGGAGCTGGAGGTGGTTCCACCGGCACCACGGGCGGAACGGGCGGAACGGGCGGAACGGGCGGGACGGGCGGGACGGGCAGAACGGGCGGAACGGGCGATTGCAAAAATTGTTTCGCCTGGGCAACTTCGCGCGGCGCCAATTGGTTTAATATGGCGCCCTGGGCTTCCAAAATTTTTCCCATTGCGTCAATCTTGTGAGAGAGTCGTGCCATCTCATTGGTCATTTGCCTATTCTTAATAGAGAAATAAATGACAATGGCCAAAATGACCACTGTTTCGGATGCAATGTGAATGAGTTGCCGTTGGTTGAATGTCATTTTATGGCCAGGGAAGCTGGTTTTAAACCAAAATTGAAATTGTATTGGAGAGTCATCAAGTAAACAATACAAGAAATTTATTAGTTTTGAAATCGAAATCGATTGAATTTCAATTTCTCAATCGCAATCACAACAATCGACCAACTCACACCATGAGCGCAAAGTCTTCTTCATCGAACCTTCTTTCTTCAGTGAACGACGAAGTCCTTCGATTTCTCTCGAGTCACGGTCCACATCTCACCAAGGCGTGGAAAGAGGAAGTTGAGCGCCTGAAATCGGCGGGAATCTGGAAGCCCGTGACGACAGGCATGAAACGAAAATATGTCATCAAATCCTCCGGGAAAGCGAAAGTGAAAAAGTCGCGAACGGCATATACGTTTTTCATTGGAGATTACCGCCCGAAGGCTGTCGAGGAGGTAGAATCGCGGGTATCGCGGCTTGCCGGCGAGCCGTGCAAGTGCAAAAGGAAGGACCCATGCTCTTGCACGCAAGAGCAAAAGGACGCGTCTTCCTCGCCTCAGAATATTTTGAGAGTTGCGGCCGGGGCGTGGAAACTCGCAAAACAAGACCCTCTCCGTTTGAAAAAATACACCGAGATGGCCGCACGGGACAAAGAAAGATGGGAAAAAGAAAGTCAGGCGACTCTCGCGGTCCCCGCGGTTGCAGACCCGGCGCCCATCTCTGTCCCGGTGATTGTTGGTCGGGAGGCTCCCAGCGCTTCGTCGGACGACAAAGGCAACATGGACGACAATTCGTCGGACGACATGGACGACAAGGGCAACATGGACCACAAAGGCGACAAGGGCAACAAGGTGTTAGATCTTCTCAACGGGCACGGCGAGGCGTTGCTCGTTGAAATAATCGACAACCTCAAGGATCCTTCCACGACTGGCACGCGATATTACCAAAAAGAGCTTGAATTGAAGTTCAAACTCAAGCGAAACGATCTCAAAGCTCATCGTGGTTGGATCGAAAAAGTCGTCGAAAACATCTTGGCGATCGACTCGGACTCGGACTCGGACTCGGACTCGGACGATTCGGGCTCGGACGAGGAATGATGAATCGGGTTGGGTTGGGTCGGGTTGAGTCGGGTCAGGTTAGGTTAATAATTAATAAAAACAAATTAAACACTGTGATTTTTAAATTTTCTCAAGTTTAAAAAACATTTTAGGATAATCAAATGCAGATATACTACTACTATCACATTTCAAAAACGGGAGGTACTTCTATGCTAGATTTTTTCAATCATATTGTTGAAAAAGTACCCAACTGCGTGGTTTATGATTGCAATGACTGGGACAAACTGCCGCCAAATCCGAAAGATATCGATTTTGACAGAATACTGTCCGAAGACAACGTTTCAAAGTACGATTACATCTTTATACATCACCATCACGGCTACCGTGGACTGTTGCATTACAGGAAGTACTTAATTGGAAAGAAAGAAGAGTTAAAAAGGAATGGACACGCCATGAAAATTTTCACAACAATTCGAGACGTGGTATCGTTTAATAATTCTCGACTTAACTATTTGAGAAATTCGCGTAAGTGGAAGGGGGGTATAGCTGATTTTTTGACAAACGAGATCCATTTTAATGTTCAAACGAAATATCTGCTGTTTTGTTGGCACGGAGAATGGCCTTCTACCGAGGGATCAATAACTATTGATGTTGTGAATGAGGAAGTGAACGAAAAAAATATTGAAAAGGTGGCTGAAGTGATAGATCTTTTCGTTGAGATCTCCCATCTAAGCGATTTTATAAAGGCACTATCAGGATATTTTAAGACGTCTTACAATTCTTCTCATCGCAGTAATACGTCTGTTCACCATATAAACTTTGACAGACACGCATCTGAGCTTCTGAGTATAAATAAAATGGACTGCTATTTACTTCAAAAATACAGTAATAAGGATTTCCAACGCGAAGTATATAACTTTGTAAATAAAAAATAGCCTCCCATGGGACGAGGAAAATGATTTTTCTAACTACAATAAATGCGCAACATCAAACATAAAGATAAATGTAAGAATATATTATTCGTATTACTTGTAGCGTTACTCGTGATGGCAATATACAAGGTGGTGACACCGTCTCCCCCGATCGTAGAAAACTGGTTCGGTTCGGACGCATGGAACTGGACGAAAAAAACAGCAAAGAATGTTGGCAAAGGGATTGGTAAAGCTGCCGGTGCGGCATGGGACGGGCTGGTGTATGAAACAACGAAACCAGCTTTTGGAGACACTGCCGCATATGAACATTCAATGATCGACTGGGCGACCAAAGATAGCCGCGGAAATCCTCTCGGCGTCGGATCGAGCATGGGAAGAATGGCGTTAGGGATGGGGAGTCTGGTGCCTGTCATAGGTTTGGATGCGTTGCAAAGCGCTATGCAACTGCCCTTCAAAGCAATCAGGTATGTAGGCGACGCTGATTACCGCGACCATGTGTTCGATCACGGGGGGGCATTCTCCACTTGGTTTGATAACAGTTACGATGATACCCTGCATCCTCTCCCAGCCGGTAGAGGCCACGTCGCTGACCAACACCATAAAATACCATTTCTGCCGATCAGATGGTAGATCAGACCAAAAAATTACGCAGTATTTTTAATGTGTTAACCAATGTAACCAATGTAACCATTAAAAATTTCAATTTGTTTAATTTGTTTAATTTGCGTCCCTGTGTCGAGGAAAATCGATTTTCATGTCTGTAATAAATGTATAATACAGGATCAGCAACGAGTCAAACTCGATTTTCCTACGATTTGAACAGAGCTCAGTCCATAATCACGATTAATTCTGTGCCAAATCTTCATTACGCCAGAGGAAAAATCACTTCAAAACGAAATTCGACTGTGGTTGATGCTGCCGTGACGCCAGTTGTTAATTGTTACACGGCAACTCCGCTCTCGCCCGACGGCGCGCCGTTGGGCACTCAAACGTTTTGTCCCACCGTGGACCAACTTACTTACGAGGGAACCGGGACCCCTGGGGGGTCATTCATTATTCAATTTCCGTCGAGGAATCTGGTAGCTCGAAACGTCGGCGCCTTCTTAATAACTGGGAACACAGCGGATGCGGGAACCCCCGTGTTAATAACCGTGGGCGGTGCCGACAACACGTATGTCGGTTCGGGGACCGGCATGACAATTAACGTTGAGATTCTATATCGCACAATCACCGGCGATGAACCTTTTTTTAGGGCCACAATCGTCAATCACGGCACGGGTTATCTAACGGGCGATACAATTACAATGACAGGTGCTCAACTGGGGAGCTCTGGAGTCCTGAACGGGGGAGGCGGGGGGCCGAGTTGGGATGGTAGCGTTATTTTCACATTAACAGACTTTAATTTCAACGTGGGAGGCAATGGAATTGACAGACAAGCGCCTCCGCTAACGGAATTTGATGTCGGACGAGTCATGACCGGCACGGGAACTTCCGCGGACGGGGCTGTCTTGACCCAAGCGTCGTCACAATTGATTTTTGATTCACCCTCCGGCATCGCCTCGGGTCTTCAACACGGGGTTCAATTGAGGCTCGCCGAGAATGTAAACCAAGGGTTGCCATCTAACACTTTATCGGCGACTGTTGCTCCCATTCCCGACGTCAGAGGAAGCGGTGCGATATTTACCATATCTTCCGTCGCGGATGTTAGTGTCACCTGCACGGTTGATGCGCCCGGCGTGGGATATCGAGTTGGGCAATCCATTATATTTGCCCCCTCCGACCTGGAAGCGGCGGGGTTTACATTTGGTGTTAGAGACACAATCAGGTTTGTGGTACAAGAAGGAGATCTTATAATGGATTTGCAAAATGTCCAATCGTTCAAACTAGGTCCCGCTCACGGTGGAACAGTTTTTCAACCGAATGCTCAAACGAGTCCGAATTTCGGCGGGTCTTTTCCAAACACCCTCGTTGGAGAAACAATTGAAGCATTTCCAATCACAGGAGAAAGCCAAAAACGCCAAATTGTTGGTATCGATGGCTATACCTCGCTGCGTGTTGATAGACCGTTCAACCCTCCATTATTGACCCCGACCCAATATGCAATATCTTGGACACCCGCCGTGCCAGTCCTGCCGACGGGCTTGATTGGAGGGACAATCACTTCAAACGGGCAAACCAAAACGATTGCCGGGACTTCAGCATCGCCAGCGAATCCGACGTCTCAAGATCAATGGAAACGATTTCCACCTCAGTCCAATCAGTTGATAACAACGACGCCTTTTGAACCTCCTCTGGTTCGATCGCCCTACATAATTCGACCGCCAATGTAACCAATGTAACCAATGTAACAGTTTTTTTATAGATAGAATAAATGAAACACAAACACAAAAATATATTGAAAATAGTAATTATTGCAGTAGTTGTGCTGCTCGTCGCGACCGTCCTCGGCTGCGGCTGCACCGGCGGAATAAGCCGTCTTGGCGCGGGCGCGGCTTGCGGCTGCATGCCCGGTCTGAGGAAACGTAGCCGAGACAAGGAAGATTTTTCTTTCGGCAAGGTTGGTGAGTTTATGGCAGGGGTTGGGTCACTCGCTGCGTTAGGCGTGGCAGATGTGGTTGGTTCTAGCGCACGGTGGGCGGCGGGGGAGACCATGGATGGCATGAGACATGTCGCAGGGGCAATCGAAGGAAAGGCAGTTCACCCGATTGATCATGGAAGTTTCTGGATATGGTAAAATTTTTAATGATGACATTGGTGACATTGGTTACATTGGTTAACACATTAAAAATACTGCGTAATTTTTGGTATCATCTGATCGACGGAAATTGCGTTGGCTGGGGGCGTGGCCTGCCTACCGTTGTAACAGTTGTAACAGTTGTGACAGTTCAAGAGAATTAAAGATATGAATAGCATAACAACAAAGAAATCAAGGCATGGTTCACGTCACAGCAGTAATAATGGTAAAAAATGAAGAAAATACCATACTGACCACGCTAAATTCCCTTTCCTCAAATTTTATCAATAGAATTATTGTCCACGACACCGGATCCATCGATCGGACTGTAAAACAGTGCATTGAATGGCGCGATGAAAACACCGAAATTCCATTGCATGTCACGGAAGGCCCATGGACAAATTTCGCCGAATCTCGAAATGATTCTCTCTGCTCGTGCGAAGGCTTCGCGGACAGCGATTGGATTCTGCATTTGGATGCCAACGATGAAACCCGGCTTGCGCAGGGCTACGAATGGAAGGACGTAAAATCTTACTTATTTTCCGAGTCGACAACGACTGCCCAACTTGTGCATCGCCACTTGCTCATGAAAGATGACACAATCAAATTTAAACTTGGTCGTTTGCATCGCCTCCGTTCCAATCCTCAATGGAAATTCTCGGGTCCAGTTCATGAAATTTTGACGAATGGATGTCCTGACGGTCCTGACGGTTCGGGCGCGGCGATGGACGTGTGCCCGGGATTGATAGTGTACCAAGACCGCGAAGACGACTTCAAAAAAACGTTGTCGAGGGGTCGATTCGAGTGGGATGTAAAAGTTTTGAAAGAGGAAATAGAAAAAAAACCCCATTCATCACGATCGTGGTTTTATCTTGGAACCACTTTGCAACACCTCAAAAAACACGAAGAAGCTCTCGCGGCATTTTCCAGGCGATGTGAATTGTCGGGAGGATTTCTTCCTGAATCTTATTTAGCACGTCTTCATTGCGGAGATCTTTGCCATCAAATGGGTCGCTGCGAGGAAGCGATTTTATGGTATTTGCGAGCCTCTTGTTTTGCTGAAGAAAAAATGAAACCTCGAGCAGAGGGAATGTTTGCCATCGGATTCCTGATGGAACAACTCGGCCACAACCACCTTGCTTTTCAATTCATGAGGGCGTCGTGCGATGCTGACGCTAACGACATAGCGGGATCTTTCAATAACAAATTGTACACACAAGATCGTTGGGCTGGCATGGCAAGAACTGCAAAATTGTGCAATTTCGAGGTGTCATAAATTTCATTGTGTCATTCAATAGTGTTGCTTATTTTTTTTTGCCCTTTGTGTTAAAAAAACGAATGAATATCTCGGCGGATTTTTATATTATATTTTCAATCGAAATCGATTGAAATTCAATTTGGAAGGAAGACATCAAAACATTCCACCAACATTGTTCCACTTTTTCATTGTTGTAAACAAAAGAAAACATGAACATGCAAAGTTTAAGAAACGTCGGCTTGCCGACCATGGCCGACCACGACAAAGCGGACAGCCGATTGATGTCGCGACAAGGGCCAACCTCCACCAGAAAACCTCAATTGTTCGAGATAATTCAACATCGTCCGACAATCCCGCGCTCCACCGTAAGATTGCCGGATGAGGTTGTGAGGAACACGGGAAATAAGTACTACCGATCGCCTCCGAAGCAAACGCAGCGATTTATGACCGTCCCGCGCCGGCCCAGGTCGCCCGGAACCGAGGCCGCCAGGAACCGAGTCGCACGGCGGAACGTAATCGATTATCGCGACTTTGTCAACCCAATCCAACGCGTCCAGAATTCGGATCTGTTGGAAGACGCCGAAGAGGCAAGCCGGGAATCGGCGCGGCGCAGGCGGGAACGAGAAGAGCGCCAGTATGTCGACCTCGACACAATTTCTCAAAGGGAGATTGAGAGAATCAGGTCGCGAACTGAGAAGCGGAATTTCCAAAAGCGTCAGGCGGAACTCGAAATCGCCGAGACAGAACGGCAGAGGGAACTTGCCCGTGCGGCCCAGAAAAGGGCGATGAAATCCAGGGCAGAAGCGGAGATTGAAGCGGGGCTTGAGATGGCTCGAAAAGAGGTGGCTATCGAAATACGTAACTCACCGGCGGCACGAGCCTCGAGGGCTCAAAAACGCGGACGTGCCGCCGCCCAGTTCGCACCCGACCTTCGTCTTGGTAGGGACAAGAGAGGCCGCCCCGCGAACCAAAATAACGTGCCGGCGTTGCCAGAGGGTCCGCCGCCGCTCTTGGCCCTTGGTGCCAGAAAATTAGATGGCGTTTTGATGCGAACTTTGGCCGAGTTGGAAAGCGAAAAGGTCAAAACCCAGGACGAAGAGAAAGCCAGGCGACGTGGTATTCCTCGCGTTGTCCTAAAACAGCTGGAAGACGAAGCTGCCGCGGTGGGCCTGATTTCGTTTCAAATTTACCAGCAACAGGCGCCAGGTCGATGGCTTTCCGATGCTGAAAAAATTATGTATCTTCGACCCGCCATTGCTGCTCGGACGCGCGAGAAGGCCGAAAACGACAAGGCCCAGAGTCGCAAACTGCGAGCCCAAATGCACAATCGCGCCTTGACTGGCAAAAGTGATGGACAAGCGACACCGGACGATGTGAAACGGTACCGCGACAATCTTCGCCGAAAAGCGGCGATTCCGACGGCGAGAGAAGTTGCGTGTGCCATCAAGGGCGCCAAACGGCCTCAAATCATGAGAGTTTTTAAGGCAGGCGCGCCCTTTTCGAACGATTCCAAGGACTTCAACGTCGGACAGTTGGCGCAAATTCCATTTAAACTCAACAAGTCGTCTGGACAACCTTCCAAATCTCAGCCCGTTGGAGCGGGGCGAATCGTTAGAATCGACGAGGCCGTCATGAAGCGTCGCGGTGGAAAGAAGACGTGGATGGTAAAGTGCCATTACGAGAATTTGAATGGCCAACTGGTCGACAAAAACAACAAAGTTGTCACCAAAGTTGCACGCGGAAAAAACAAGGGGAAGATCCCATCGGCCTCCAAGGTTTCGTCGCGGCCGGTAATTTCTCTGCTTAGCGGAAAGGTTGAAGAAACGGAGATTGAGGGCGAAATGCCTCTTGGAGCAACACGGGTGAATCGCGTGAAATCACTCACAGAGAGGGTTGCAGCCTTGGGAGCTCGCCAAAAGATTGCAGTGTTCAAAAAGCAGATCCGGATGTTGTCCGCAATGCTGGTACATTCTCCTCGGTTCGACGGACATCTGGAAGAAATGGAGGACATGATCGCGGAAGCTGAAAAAAGACTCGAGAAATTCGATCTCCCGCAGTCGCTCCGTTTCACCGAGTACGAGGTTGAACGTCCAAAAATGGATAAGTCAGCCATGCTGGTGGGGAAAAGACCCGTCCATCCCGCGTGGCATTGGACCAACCAAGGCGATGGAATTGCCAAAGGTTTTACCTACCAAGTCGCATCTCAGGCGTCGTTGCCCAATGTTGCCTTTGTGCCCGGCTCCCCATGCGTGCCGCGGGAGGACGTCGTCAACCGGATGTTGGCACCGATCGCTTCTTCTATTGAACAATTGAAGAAAGCGGTCGAAGAGGGGGAGACCGTGTAAAGTCTGCCTTGCACTGAGTACGGAGCGCAGCGGGCGGGGTGGGTGGGACAAGGAAAATAATAAAAATAATAAAAAAAAACCAATTCCTCTTCTTCTTTGATTTTTCCAGTACGTCGTTTCTATACATTGTGTCATTGTGTCATTGTGTATAGAAATAATTCACATTGGTCAAAACCACCCACCTTCGCGGTCATCGATGTCGCGGTAATCCGGAACGGGAAAGTTCGTATCCTCGCTTATTCCCCACCCGCCACTCCAGTTCGTTTCATCGCCTGCCCATTGCCACCCTCGTTGATTTCCCAGGGTGGCGATGTTCTTTGGAAGGCTGGCCACTGCCAGACCCGCCTTGGCACCAGCAACCCACGTGGCCAATGCATCCTTCTTTACTTCCTTCTTCAATGCCTTCTCCCACGCCTGGTCGCCGTGAACCAAGTCCCCGAAGAATCCACCCACGTCCTTTTCCCATGGTTGCTCCCAACGAAAGGCTTTTCCCCAGGGATCTGCGGCGTCTGACAATGTTTTTCCAGGCTTATGAAATAAGTCATCGGCAAAATGTCCGACGGATTTCGCGGCTCCCTTGGTCCAATTCCACGCATCTGATCCGAACCATGGTTCAATGACAACCATGGGGCGACAACGCGTGGCGGCAGGGGTCAACGCCATGATTAAAAGAGACAAAAGAACCGCCAACCCGACGTAAAGGACGTAATCGTTTTGTTTCATTGTCTTTGCTTTATAATATGTAACAATGTTACAACGTTACAAAAGTTACAAAAGTTACAAAAGTTACAAACGTTTTTCCAAATCTGCTAGATCATCCAACCACGTTTGTTGAGCCGTTGTGCTTTCGCAATCCCTTTTTCTGCGTTGCAGATCGGCAATTCGAGATTGGAGGTCTAAAACGTTTTCTTCATTCAAGGAAGTCAAATTCATATTCAACAATTTGACCAACTTGTCGGGAGGGAGAGTCATGTTCTTTTCCAGGAATTCTTCGATCGATGCCTTCGAAGATCGCAGGTCAAGTTCGTCATTCAAAACGAATTTGATAAATGACATCTTTTCGCCGAGTTCGATGATCTGCTGATCAATATTTTCCTTGGTCCGGGTGCGACGGCGTTCGTAAAGATTTAATCTTTCCGTGTAAAATTCTCTGAGAATGTCACGCGTGTCATCGTATTTTTTTATGGCGCCGTTCGCGTTGAGAAGATACATGTTGGTGAAATGTTTTTTGGTCCTCAGGCGAAGAACGGAACCAATGTCTTCGGGCGGGGTGACAAATTGCAGCGTGATGGCTACATCATCGGGCGTGGAATGATCAACATAATTTCTCAATTTCTTTTTCTCCACCAATTTTTCTAGATAATCCTTATATTTTTCGGTCCACGTCCCGGGTGGAAGCTCCGTAATCTTGATGGTTTCGGGATCAATAACTTCATATTTGCCTTCCATCACAAAATGACCCTTTTCGCGCCACACACTTCCCTTCCAGTTTCTGTACCATGGAACGAGGGGGTCAATTAGACGCCCTTTTAATAATTTTCTTATTGATTGGATTAAATCGTGGGGATTGTGCATTGGAATGAAGGTTGAAAATCCCGTTCCAATGCCCAATGCTCCATTGACCAACACCATTGGAATGACGGGACAGAAATAGAGTGGTTCTATTTCCCTTCCCTCATCAAATTGCTTTGGTGCCAAACACCGATCTTCTGGCGGAAATAAACGCCGAGTGATTGGGTTTAACTCCGTGAAAATATATCTCGACGATGCGGCATCTTTCCCGCCGTGAAGACGAGATCCAAACGTGCCCCTCGGCAACAAAAGGGGCACGTTGTTTGAACCGGTGAAATCTTGCGCCAATCCCACAATGGCATCTTGAAGACTGTTTTCGCCGTGATGATAGCAACCGTGTTCCGAAACGTAACCTGCTAGCTGAGCAACCTTGATTTCGCGAGTCATTTTTTTCTTGAAAACGCAATGCAAAATCTTTCGTTGAGAAGGTTTTAAACCGTCCAACAGACTGGGAATTGATCGCATGACATTTTGGTGGGAGAAATGGATCAATTCCTTGTGGACAAAATCCGCAAGGCGAACCACTTGCACGGGAGCGGGTGTCCCCGCCGCGCCTTGCTTCGTTTCCCATCGTATGGTATTGCTTTTGTCATATCCTTGCAGCCATTCCTTGCGCTCGTCGCTCTTGCTTTTGGAAAAGGCAAGATTCATCGCATCATCTGCTTCAGAATCCCAAGAATATGAGACAAGCTTCATATTCTTAAAATAACTTTTTGCCTCGTCAGGAGTGCTTGTCCCGAGACCTTTGTAATATTTGATGTTAAAATTTTCAATATTGTCCTCCGTCGCGGCCCATCGTTCATAATCTTGCAGAGTGTAAAATTCAATGTCACCGGCTTGCTTCGCGGCTTGCTTCGCGGCTTGCTTCGCGGCTCGCTTGCTGGGTCGTGCCTTAACAATCGGTGTCTGCAACGCGGTTACGAAATCACCCCTTTCCAACAACCCCTTCCAACCGCTATGAAAAAGATTCATCAATAATCCCTTGATGTGGGATCCATCTGCATCTTGATCTGTCATGATTATGATTTTGCCATATCTCAACGGCCACGCTTTCCCTCGCTGCAAGAATTTTTCGCCATACTGTTCTCGTTCCTTCAAACCCAAAATTTTCTTAAGATCTGAAATTTCGGAATTCTTTGAAATTTTCGAGGCGTCGGCATCTTTCACATTCATCAGTTTTCCCCTCAAAGGATAAACTCCATAAAAATCTCGTCCCACGACGGAGAGTCCCGCGACGGCCATTGTTTTGGCGCTGTCGCCTTCGGTGAGGATCAATGCACATTTGTGAGACAATCGTCCGCCGGCTTTATTGGCATCGCACAATTTGGGGACACCCTTGATTTTATTCGTCTTCTTGCCATCACTTCGAGACAGGGTTTTGCCTTCCTTGTAATTTACCATTTTCATTACACGGTCTTCCAGATCAGTCTCGTTCAGCAATCTTTTTATGAAGTCAAGCGGAATAATACACTTTGAACCGAACTTTTGAGGGTTGGTGGTTAGTGTTTCCTTTGTTTGGCTTGAAAAAGAAGGATTGACTATTGTACATTTGGCAAATATTCGCAACTGATTTTTCACGTAGATCGGTTTGATTTTGGTTTTGTGCTTTTTGCTCAGGTTGGTTGCAACGTGGTTGCAGATTTGACTTGCCACGGCATTAACGTGAGTTCCGCCTCTGGATGTGTTAATGCCGTTAACCAACGACATGTGTTCGAAAATCTCGTTGTCGTTCGTGCTTGCGCCGATTTCCCATTTTTTATTCACTTGGAGGTGAACAAGGGGATTGTCTTCCGATATCAATTCGCAATATTCGCGAAAATTTGCACACTGAATTCGTTCTTCATTAAACCAAACGTCGACATCTTCGCAACACCACGCCGCGGTGTCCCACGCTCGCCTCCGAAACAAATCAATAACGTCGTTGCTAATTTCTTCCAACCCAAAGCGTTCCAGGTCAGGACGGAATCTAATGCTGGTTCCGTCCGCCTTGGTTAATTCGACCGGTTTCACGACCGGTTCGCCAATCATTTTCATGTTGTCGCCAAATTTTTGACGATACATTTTCCCCTTCCAGGTCGTTTCAACCTCAAATTCGCTCGAAAAAATATTGGCAAGCTTGGCGCCAAAACCATTTTTGCCTCCCGTGATTTTGGTTGTCGTTTTGCCCTTGACAGCGTAGTTACTCGACGTCAACAAATGGCCAAATATTAATTCAGGAATGTAAATATTGTCGTATTTTGCCATCCTTTTTATAGGTATGCCTTCACCATTGTTTTCGACCTTGATTTCGCGGGCGGTGACTGTAATTCTAATTTCCGTGACTTTTCCACTCCTCGTTTTCCGCCGAGTGTGCTGATCAATCGCGTTTACCAAAACTTCGTCATATATTTTGAACAAGGCGGGGACGATGTCAATTTCTTTCTGGTACGGCTTGCTCCGACAGGACGGTGCCACCAACATTGTCGTTTTCTCGACGGCCACCGAACCGACGTACGAATCGGGTAATTCATACACATGTTGTCGCTGAGTCAACTTTTTGTATTCGTCTGTCATTTTCTTCACGGTTGTCAGATTTTAAATCACTTTCACCAACATTGTTTCCTTACATTGTTTCCATTGTAATAAATGGCACGCAAAGGAAAGAAAAAAAGCCCTGAAAAAATGACACAACTCGTTTACGCCGGGTTCGCCATTGGACAAATCTCAATCCTGTATGAAATTTATCATTCGATTGCTACCCTTTCGGCTCCGTCTTGGCCCCACATTGTACTTTCAATCGTTGCCATTTCGCTGGGCATTGCATTTGCGTTTGCAAACGGCCTAACAACGGTCGCGGTAGTGGGAGCATTGGATCTTTTGTCGGCCGTGGCTCTCGGGGCCGCCAAAATTCACATAGAAAACGAAAAAAAACGCTTATAACAAATGAAGTTGAAACCAAAACGACACCGTTCCCCCCCTCAGAAACGCCGCAGTCGCAATCGCAGTCGCAGTCGCAATCGCAGTCGCGGTGGTCGCAGTCGCAGCAAACGCAAAAGCAAACGCAAACGCAAACGCAGCCGCAGCCGCAGCCGCAGCCGCAGCCGCGGCGGTCGCAAACGTCGGAGCAAACGTCGGAGCAAAAGCAAACGCAAACGCGGTCGCAGTCGCAGTCGCAGTCGCAGCCCCAGCCGCAGCCGCAGTCGCGGTGGTCGCGATAAAAATGAGAGCAAAAAAGGAGCAATTTACAACTCAAAAAAATTGACAAAAAATGAGAAGGCAGAATTGAAAAAAATATATTTGACACTCGAACAAATTCATATTCCAACAAGTTTTTCGACCACAACAGGGAGCAATCATCCGCGGCGAACTGGCACCTTGGGACAACGCGACGCGCGACAAACGTCGTTCGGGTACATCGTGCCTCCGGGCAAAAAAGGAATGCGGCCGAGCAGATCCACCGAACGGTACCCGCACATATTTCCAATGTTTAAAAGATTCATGAAAAAGCATCGTCCAGGGTTTAAATTCACAACGGTTTACGTGAATCGCAACACAATTGCCAAAAAACACATTGATTCACGAAACGCCGGCGTTTCCGTGATTGTCGCCGCGGGGCCATTTAGAGATGGCAAAACCGTGATTTTTCCCAAAGACAAAACAAAAAAAGCTTTCAATATCAAAGAATCGAGTTTGATGTTTAATGGAAGTGAAATAGAGCATTCGTCAACACCCTATAAAAATCCGCCGAGATATTCATTCGTTTTTTTTAACACAAAGGGCAAAAAAAAATAAGCATCATAGCAAAAGTTGCTATTTAAAATCGATTTTCTAACCCCCAAAACAGAAAAACAAAGATGTGCAAAGTTTGTACCAAGTGTAAAAAAAATAAAGATGAAACTTGCTTTGGTAAATGCTCTAAGGCCGCCGATGGACTTAACCCTTGGTGCAAAGAATGTAAATCAACGTGTGATAAGGAACGGGCTATCAAGCGCAACAAGAAACGAAAGGAAGAAACCCTTCCTGACGGAATGAAAAGATGCGCCCAGCCGGGTTGTAACAAGATTCTTCCGCTATCAAAGTTTCAGAGCACCAAGGCGCGTCGAACAACGCCGACGGCCGCGTGCGATACATGCAGGGAAGGCAAGAAGAAAAGTAAAGAAAATCCAACCTCCACGACAGGTAAGTGTCGAGCGTACTGGATTAAGTGGAAAAAAATGAATCCATGTGAACACGAGGGTGGTTGCGAGTTCCCTCACGACTGGCGACTGATTCAAGCCGACCACGTGGAACCAAAGGCGCAACGAAAGAAAAGGACGGGCGAAAGCGGTCACGCTTTATCGGATTGGGTTTGGTGGGCCTGCAACGGCTCAGTTGAAGCGATGGAAGAGGAAGCAAAGAAATGTCAGGCGCTGTGCATCTTCCACCACCGAATCAAAACGAAGGAAGAAAGACGGGACCTAACCCAAAAAAGTACGATTGAGAAACAAGCGATAATCAACGAAAAGAAATGCGAGCGCGGTGGTTGTTTGACCTGCGGCAGGGAATGTGTAGAAGGAAACGAATTTCTATTCGATCTCGACCACCGTGATGAAGAAAAAAAA